>ENA-UOYZ01000042-UOYZ01000042.1-food-metagenome-genome-assembly--contig:-NODE-42-length-43981-cov-18.857533_pt1 | contig 43981 bp, 54 predicted proteins | sample MGYA00249881_ERZ772720 | MGnify/ENA primary metagenome ERZ772720 (study PRJEB29005, sample SAMN08379459) | food metagenome | isolation source: cheese spiked with Escherichia coli O103 | study: EMG produced...
AATCCGTTTCACACCTTCCAGATTTTACCCAATCCTGCATATTCAACCAGAATAGCCCAGGCCGAAAAAGGAATGGGTGTATCCCCCCCAACCCAGCGCCTGACGGTTCGGCTGTCTTTCAGACCGGTCAGTGTGGCTGCTTTGCTTCCTGTTAGCTCTGCGAGCTGCATCAAAGTACGAATTTCTTCTGGCGTAGGACAATTCCATCCCGCACCAAAGGGTAAAAAACATTCTGACCTGATTGAGACAGGGTAGGGTTTAGTTTGCATTCACGATTCACCTGTTTTGTTGTCTTCCAGTAATTTCAGTTGATCAACATTGTAAAAAGTACGAACGCAAGTAGGGTCAAAATCCACTACCTGAGTTCCGCGACGGTTGATTCGATAACGTATAGGCTTATCTTCATGCGCCTCCACACATCCTGAATCGTATATCGTAACGATTTTTACAATAGTGCCAATATTTTTAGCAAACACCGGATGATGCACACTCACGATTTCACATCGAGCACCAACGTAAAATTCTTTATAACGCTGAACAGTAATCATCCGCTCTTTGTATTCTTTGGGACGTTCCTTTGCCAGTTGCTTGCGCCGTTCGCTTTCAGCCCGCATAGTTTCCCTTTCAGCCTCCAGCTCTCTCTGCATAATAGCTGTAATGCGTTCCTGAGCTGCTACAGCCCATTTACGGGCGATAAATGCTTTAGAGGCGGGTAATAACGCCTCGACCCTAACAAAGCCGTCTGGGAGCGTTAGAGGCGTTCTATCAGGGGGGGGCGAAAGGGATTTTAACCAATCAGGCAAAGGCTCAGATGCCAGCCTGTCACGGGAATCAGCAGCGATAAAAGCAGGTTTCTTTCTGGCGTCAATCAGGCTTTGAAATACGCGGGATACGTGTGCATCAACGGTTTCTCCAGGTTTGACATCTGAAAGCTGTACAAAATGCGAACGATACCCTGTTTCGGATACAAAGGGTGCGCTTAAATCAACGGCATGGAACGAGGTGGAAAGATACCCCATCATACATCCGGCTTCGACCTTAACCCTTGCTCGCATACCACTGAAACTTTCGATGATAAAATCACCGTGCTGGCCCCACATAGGAATGCTACCGTCATCAGCACGGCAATATTCACTAATAACATGAGCCGCTTCATGACACCCAAAGAAGGTTTTACCGTTCATTTTCCAGATACAGGCTTCAAACCGGTACACAGCATCATGGCGCTGTTGCGGATCGCCGGTCATACAGGCTTTATTCAAATCAATTAGCGCTGAGTACGCCGCGTCGAGAATGCGATGGTCGTCCGGCAGCTGCTGCGCAATGGCTTCCATTTGCTGATCGCGAGAGTCATCGCCAGGATAATGTTTGGACATATTAAACCCCTGAAAAATCCCCTGCAGAACAGGGGATAAAGACTCACTTAATCGATGGCCGCACGGAACTGCGCATATTCTTGATGCCCGCTGGCGTAATCAAACAGTTGATGATAATAAGCACAACATCTTTCTGAAAATGGCAGATTAGAATTAGCAAGCTGGGCCAGCACAAAACTGGTTGCCACCATACCTGCAGCTTCTGCGCTTAACAAACCGTCAAAGTAATTACCCTGGACAGAAATACGGTAATGTTCACGGCTGTTTGGCGCCATAAAATAACCACCATTTGAAAGTTCATAAAAGTCCCACTCACCACCATTGTAATGGGCTTCAATTTTATCCAGCGCACTGCTTAAATATCGGCTTTTATTTTCAGGACTTAATTTACGCATCCAGTTATAAGTGTGGTTTTCCACAAAAAGCCAGTATTGGCCGAAGAATTTCGGCATAAACATCAGGCGTTCTTCATAATCTGTAAGTTTACGAGCAGTAACGATAACTTCATTATTCATCGGAGTTCTCCGGTATTTGACCTGAGTGATATACCCGGCCTTCAAATACACTATAGGACATTTTGCCCTATAGTGTCAAGAGATACCTATCTCTAATTTAGTATAATGGCTTTAAGATGGTCAGAAACCATCTTCCAGTTATATTCACCTATTGCAGCATTCAAAGCGATAATTTGCATTTCATCAAACGAAATACGTGAACTAATAATATGTACACCATTCCGTTTTAAAAAGACCTGCGCAACAAACAAGGCAGTTCGCTTATTTGCATCGTTGAAAATGTGACCACGAGCAATAGCAACTAAATACACGGCAGCCAGATCCATAATATCTGTCACACCTTCATAATGATACATGTTCAAAACACGATGAATGATCGCGTCAGCGCGACCGGGTTCTGGCATACCCGCCACGCCACCATCACGCGAAATCAAGCGGTCATGAAACTCAATCACTTCCTGTGAACTAACGAATTTCATCGCTTAGAAAGCTCCGTATAGGCCATCCCATGAGTTTGCATGATCTCTGCAAACTCAGCATCAAGAGCCGCTTTACGGTATCGTTCAAAAGCGTCTTTATCAACCAGTACAGCAGCACCACCTTTGCGGCGCTGAATCTCAACGGGCTGATTTTCATCAACCGCCAGCTCGAGTAACGAGGCTAGGTTATCGCGAGCATGGCTATAGTTACATGTAAACATAGTGCTTCCTCTTTGAGTTGTACAATTAAATTGTACAACACTTCTGGTCAAAGATAAAATCACAAATCCGTAGTAGGGATTATTCAGCTTTGTTATTTAGCCAATGAATCAAAAGCACGAATCAAAATTTTAAACATGTAAAAAATCAGTGTTGCTGAAAAAGTGCCAAACATAATCGCAACTAATAATTCAGGCTCACCCGTCCACATGCTTTCGCTCTTGAATGACATAAAAGAAAATAACGAACTGATACCTATTAGAGTTATTAGCTGAAGCATAGGAAACAATTTTTGTGGTGCAGTAATTACACTGATTATTAGATAAAAGTAACCAACGATAATGACTGCAATTGCAATGCAATATATTTCACTCATAATGGCATTTCCTCTTATTCTGTATCTTATCCCAAAGTTTGCTTATATATAAGCATATGTTTATTACCTTTAATAAAATGTCATGATAAACACTATTTTTAACGGTTGGTTTTGCAGCTTTCAGGCTGTTTTTTCTTATATCATCAAACAGCCCTCATCAGCAGTTCCTGAATAGGGCGGAAATGGTTATTCGCAATAATATTCCGGCTCTCCCAGCGGTCATGTGCGGCCTGCAGGTTAATCCAGAAATCTTCATCTGTCTGGAATAATACGGCCAACTGTGAGGCTTCTGCTACACTGATACGGCGACTGTTATTGATTATCTGGCCGATAACCTTCCGGGACACGCCCATTACCAGCGCCAGCTCAGCTTGGGTGATGTTCAGCGGCTTTAAAAACTCTTCTGAAAGCATTTCGCCTACAGTGGTTGGTTCTGCGGTGATCGTATCCATATTCCCCTCTAGCGGTATTTATGTGGGTCGAGATAAATGTCGTAAGCACAACCATCGCACCAGTGAAAGATTAGACGCCATTGAATGCTTACCCGAATGCTTGACCACCCAGTTAGCTTACCCTGCAAGCGTTCATAATTATTACCAGGTGGCGAGAATAATGATTTTTCACTGCTGGCAGCGGCCAGAAGTGACAGTTTACGGCGAAGCGGCTTTTCAATAATGGCTGGTATTTGTGCGCTCCGTGTTCCAGATACATAGAACGTAGCAAGTTCACCGTTCTGTCCATCCTTAAAGCTACCAATCATTCCAGCGCTCCATCAGATTATTAATGTGCTCATTATATCATCAATTATGCCTTGTGCAACCAAATCGGAACATAATGAATCCAATTTAGCACATTGAGAATGATCTAACAGCGTACAACGATCTTAAGATGATCTTCTTAAGCCGCTTTTCCTTGGCGTAAAACTTTTCGATCTTATAGCGAATACGGAATTTCGAAGTGTGCTTGATAATTCAAGCGAGTACTTATCAGGCTGTTTTGGTGAGGAATTTTTAAGGATTGAATGTTTTGCACGTTGGTCGGTGTGGCTGGCCAGAGATTTATCTCTGGCAGAGCGAAGCGGCCTAAGCTCGCGAAGCGAGTGAGAAAATTTGGGGTGAAGACCGCTTGCGGTCGAGGGGCTTGCCCCTGGGGGGATGGGAGGCCGCTTGCGGCCGGGTGGGATTGAGAAGGGGGGTTTCCCCCCTTCGGGGGCGTCTATGACGCCGGTTAAAATAACAGGTTATTTCTTTTGGTTAGAAGTGGTTAAAAGATCGGTTAAGATCTGGTTAGCGGGTTGTGGAAAACAACTATATCAATATGAAAAACATTGAAAATTATATCCACAAGCGCCCCTCAAATGTCATGATAGCGCCCCTCAAGTGTCACCTTTCCGCCCCTCAAATGTCATGATAGCGCCCTTCATATGTCATAATAGCGCCCCTCAAGTGTCACCTTTTCGCCCCTTAAATGTCGTATCTTTACCGGGATATTAACAGACTTATCCACAAATTAAGGGGATAATTCTAACGTCTGGTTAAGCTCTATACGCCTAAACAAAATTTCGTGCGGGCTAAACTCGCCCTAAACAAAGAAGGGCGCAATAAAGCGCCCCTCAACTGTCATAAAAAATATATGTGCCCCTCAAGTGTCATCATTCCTCTCTGCGGCATCGTTGGTTCGTTTGCAATGAATACGATCTTTATCTATCCAAGCACTATGAATTAACCCACTATCTTTAAGCTCAGCACATGCTTTATTAACCTGCTCTCGCCACTTTTTCAGGCGATCGGATTCCGAACCACACATCATCTTGAATGTATCTAATTTCATAGGATATGGCTCCCGGTGAGAACCAAAGTAATCAAAGAGGCGGCGGGCTGTAGGTGAAAGTTTACGGTATTTCTCCCACACAAACTTTGAATAGTGCTCACCTGCAAAAAGCAAAACCATCTCTTTATCAATGATGACTTCACATCTTGACGACCGTTTCCCACGGTCAAGAACGCGAAAGCGACCAATCAATGAAACAGATTCCAGTTGACCGACACGCTCAGAAATAAATTGCATGGCAGTTGCCTGTAGGCGTGTTAGGCACTCCTCGGCCTTTTCTATATAACGACCATTATAAGACCAGCCTAGATCCTGGCAAAGTTCGTAAAACGTGAAGGTAATAGGTTCACCCATTGGTTTCCTTTTGGCGTATTCAAGAACCTGCTGCCACACAAGTTCATCGTCTTCAGCACGTAACTCAAGCCCGGTATAGGTGATCCGCACATCTTTATTAATGTGGAAAATCTCTTTCTTCTGCAGTGCTTCACGGGGCTGACGTTTGTTTTTGACTGTAAAAAGCGCTGAACGGGCATAATCGTTCGGCAAGGCTCTCATAGAGTCTGGCCAAGGCGCTATATCAAAAAGCGAAAGTTGATTAGAAGAGTTTCTCTTTTCTACTGATTTGGCGCGCTGTGCCTGCGCAGCTTTTTTTAGCTGTTCAAGTTGAGCGTCTTTTTCTTCTTTAGTCATAAATGCCTCGCAGCTTTGACAGCGCATTGAGAAAAGGCCCTCATCGGGCCTTCCATTCTATACCATCTTGCCCCATCAATCAGTTTTCTTACCTGCAGTTGCGGGACTGCTTGCCGGGGATTTTATATTTAAATACTGAATATTCTCTGCAATGTAATCGATGCCATACACTTTTTGGCCGTTTGATTCATACTGGGTGTTACGCATAGAACCTTCTACAAAGACCTGCGAGCCTTTCCCTAGGAACTTTGCAGCGTTTTCTGCAGCCTTACCCCATACCTTGATGCGGAAAAAGTCGGTATATTCCTTAACTTCACCGGTTTCCTGCTCTTTATAGCTCCCGTTAACCGCTATATCGAAAAATGCGATCGGTGTGCTTTTTGCTGTATACCGTAACTCTGTGTCTTTTGTTAGATTTCCGATAAACTGAAAACGATTAAGATTTTTCATATGCAGTCTCTATTTCTGTGACTAAGGAATACAGAGTTTAGCTAAACAATCTAATTCGGTCAATATTTTAGCCGCTAAAATTTACATCGAGGCGTAAGCGTATCGTGTACAACCTAATTTTTTTTACTAACATCCTCAGGCTTCTTGAAGAAAGAGACATGACAAAGCAGGAGCTATCCCAAAAAGCTGGGGTTTCAATCTCTTTTTTGTCGGACCTAACAAATGGAAAAGCGAACCCATCTTTAAGGGTGATGGAATCCATTGCTAATGCCCTCGATGTAGCCCTTCCCGTTCTCCTTGAAACAACTGATCTTGATGAACACAGTCTTATGCTTATGGCTGATGGAAAACCTGTAAAAAGTCTCCCTCCAGGATATGTAAGAGTGTCCGTAATTCTTTCTGAACAGCAAGCCTTTCGGGTACGAATGTGGAGTGAACATACACGTCAGAAGTTAGAGCAAGAAGCCAAAGCAATGCTGGAGATCATGCAAGAAAAGAAAAACAGTTAACGCCAAAAAGGAATGGGAGTGCAGGGATGCAGATTTTAGCCGCTAAAAAACATCCCCTTCCCGTCTTCGAACTACTAATAATTTCACTTTAAGGTTTGCTTAACTATTGCCTGAAAACCTGTTTCGTTATATCGTTTGCCATAATTCCCACTATAAACGCAGTAAAAATAAAGGATGAATTATGGACACTGTAGATTCCGTCGATTTAAGAGCGATAGAAAAGCTCAAAAGGGACATGGGACGAAGCCTAATGGAAGCGTTAGAAGATCCTGAAACACTAGAAATAATGCTGAATCCAGATGGTAAGTTATGGCGTGAAAAATTCGGTCAACCCATGTTCTGCATGGGAACTGTGCCTGTACAACGTTCAAAAACCATTATTCAAACTATCGCGGGCTTTCACAAAAAGATTATCGATCCCAACTCGCCATTTCTTGAATGTGAACTCCCTATTGACGGTTCCCGTTTTGCTGGTCAACTGCCGCCACTGGTTGCAGGTCCAACCTTCGCCATTCGTAAGAAAGCCTCACGTATTTTCCTTCTGGATGAATATGTAGATAAAGGCGTAATGACCAGGGCACAAGCTGACTTTATTTGTCGAGCAATTGCCGCACATAAAAATATTTTGGTTATTGGTGGTACAGGTTCAGGAAAAACAACGCTGTTAAACGCCATCATTGCTGAAATAGTTCGCCAGTTTCCAGACGAGCGTATCTGCATTATTGAAGATACAGGTGAACTGCAGTGCGCTGCGCAGAATTTTGTTCAGTATCACACCACTGTTAACGTCACCATGACAGACATTCTTCGTCTGATCCTGCGTATGCGACCTGATCGAATTTTCGTAGGCGAAACGCGTGGTCCAGAAGCTCTCGATATGCTTGACGCCTGGAACACCGGACACGAAGGCGGCGCAGCCTCACTTCACGCTAACAACACACTTTCGGCTCTCACGCGTCTGCGTTCATTGATCTCGCGTAACCCCTTTGCTCCGCGTGAGATTGAACCGGTAATTGGCGAAGCGATCAACGTGATCGTCCAGATATCTAAAACTTCTGAGGGTCGCCGGATTAAAGAAATCCGCGAGATTCAGGGTTATGAAAACGGGGAATATATATCCCAACTTATCGCGGCTTAAAACATGGAGGACATATCTACTATACACAGCAACGAAACTCAGGCCATTGAGCAGGCTATAAAGCTCAACCTAATTCAAATCATTCCAGAACAACCTTTATAAGGGGTTATTTAATGAAAACAGGTTTCTTCCACTTCAATCTGAGCAAGCACGCCTTTATTGCATTTTTAGGTGCCATGCTGTTCTTCATGGCAGCTGAACCTGCTCTGGCGTCAAACACATCAGGCGGTGGCTTGCCGTTCGATGACTGGATGACCAATATCCGTACTTCTATTACAGGACCATTTGCATTTACAGCTTCCATTATCGGCATTGTCGGTGCAGGTGCGATGTTGATCTTTGGCGGTGATATGAACGGATTCCTTCGTACTCTGATTTTCATCGTTCTTGTTCTTAGCTTCCTGGTTGCAGCACAAAACACTTTGTCTGCAATCACAGGGCAGGGTGCCGAACTGGTAGCAATGCTGACTAATTCTAAAACTGGGGGAGCGGCATAACCATGGCATTACGCACGATCCCCATTCGTAGGGCGGCTTCAAGAACGAACCTCTTCATGGGCGGGGACCGTGAATTGGTTATGTTTTCAATCCTACTGGCAGCGGTCCTTATCTTTATGTCACAAGACTGGATCGCTGTTGGTATAGGCATAGTGATGTGGGGGGGATCACTTTTCCTGTTAAGGAAAATGGCTAAATCAGATCCGATGTTACGTCATGTTTATCTACGTAGCCTCAAATACAACCAGCCGTATTATGCGCCCCGTGCCACGCCGTTCCGCAAAAATACAGGAACCCAAGGCAAACGTTATGAAAGGGTGAAAAAATGAATACCGCAATTCCTGTTTTAGTTGCGCTGATAGGGCTGATCTTGCTTGGCATGATGCTGGCTTACTATCAGCGTATGGTGAAGGAATATCACCTTAAAAAATATCGCTCAAAGGATGAATCCTTCGCCGACATGCTTAATTACGCCGCTGTTGTTGATGATGGTGTAATCGTATGTAAGAACGGTTCTTTTATGGCGTCTTTCTTTTTTAAAGGTGCAGACAACGCGAGTGCGACAGACCAAGAAAGAGAGCTTGTATCATTTCGTATTAATAAGGCAATTGGCAGACTCGGCAACGGCTGGATGATGCACGTTGATGCGATTCGCAATCCGGCTCCGTCATACAGTGACCGAAACGCTTCACACTTTCCTGATCGAGTTTCCGCTGCCGTGGATGAAGAACGTCGCCGCCTGTTTGAAAAGCTGGGGCAACTGTACGAAGGCTGCTTTATCGTTACGTTCACCTGGTTTCCACCTGCACTGGCGGAAAGTAAATTCACGGAACTGATGTTTGATGATGAACGCGAAGTTTCTACCGATAAAGACACTACGCTGAATCTCATTGAAAAATTTAAGCATGAGATCAGCATAATTCAGGCAAACCTTTCGCAGGCTGTTTCGATTGAACGACTGAACGGCGTGAAAATCGAACAGGAAGACGGCTCCGTTGCAACGATGGATCAGCAGCTGGAGTACCTGCAGTATTGCATTACGGGGCTGCAACATCCTATACGTCTGCCAAACAATCCTATTTATCTGGATAGCCTCATTGGTGGTCAGGAGTTTATTCCTGGCATCACGCCACGTATCGGGAAAAACTTCATTCAGGTTGTGGCGATTGAAGGCTACCCCTCTGAATCTTATCCTGGCATTCTCAGCAAGCTGGCCGAGCAGCCATGTGAATACCGCTGGTCTACGCGCTTTATTTTCCTTGATTCTCACGAAGCCATATCAAAACTGACGGCATTCCGCAGGAAATGGAAACAGAAAGTACGCGGCTTTATGTCCCAGCTATTCAATACCAATAACGGTTACGTTGATGAAGACGCCTTGTCCATGGTCAACGATGCATCTTCCGCTATTGCAGAAACTAACTCTGGTTTAGTCAGCCAAGGTTATATAACCAGTGTCATTGTCCTGATGAATGAGGACCGCCAGAAGGTCGAGGATGCCGCAGAGTTTATGCGCAAGGCTGTTAACAATACTGGCTTCGCTGCGAGAATTGAAACAGTAAATACGGTGGATGCCTACTTTGGTTCCTTACCAGGCCACGGTGTTGAAAACGTACGGCGACCGCTGGTAAACACTCTTAACCTTGCCGATCTGATGCCAACCAGCACTATCTGGCCGGGCGAAAATAAAGCCCCAAGTCCGCTATTCGAAGTAGGTGCACCGCCATTAACACACTGCGTTACTTCTGGAAACACTCCGTTCAGACTTAACCTACATGTTCGTGATCTCGGCCACGCTTTCATGTTTGGACCAACCCGTGCAGGTAAGTCTACCCACCTGGCGTTAACCGCTATGCAGTGGCGTCGTTACTCTAATTCGCGAATTTTCACTTTCGACAAAGGACTGTCGATGTTTGCAACCTGCAAGGCTGTAGGTGGAAAACATTTCACGATTGCCGGTGATGATAACCAACTGGCGTTTGCACCTTTATCACGCCTTGATACCCCTACTCGCCGCACATGGGCGATGGAATGGATTGAAGCCATTCTGATCCTAAATGGGGTCAATGTTGACGCACCTATGCGCAACTCAATAGCTGATGCTATTAAGAGTATGTCTGAGACTCATTCCAAAACCCTGTCTGAATTTACAGTCACGGTACAGAACAATGTTATTCGTGAGGCGCTCAAACAATACACCATTGATGGCAACATGGGGCATCTGCTTGATGCAGAGGAAGATGGTCTTGATATTTCTGATTTCATGACGTTCGAGATTGAACACCTTATGAACATGGATCAGAAATACGCACTACCTGTGCTGCTCTATCTCTTTCGTCGCATTGAAGAATCTCTGGATGGTAATCCTACACTCATCATTCTTGATGAGGCTTGGCTCATGCTGGGTCATCCAGAATTCAGGGGAAAAATCCGCGACTGGCTTAAATCCATGGCGAAGAAAAACTGCGCTGTTCTTATGGCAACTCAGCAGCTTAGTGATGCGGCCAATTCTGGCATTCTTGATGTCATTATTGAGTCAACTGCCTCCAGATTTTTCTTGCCAAACGGCAATGCCCTGCAGGAAGAAGCTATGTCTCTGTATATCAATATGGGGCTTAATCGCCGCCAAATTGAAATCATCGCGTCAGCTGTACCAAAACGCGATTACTACTATGTATCCGAACAAGGTCGTCGCCTGTATCAGCTTGCACTAGGGCCACTTGCGTTGGCATTTGTAGGAGCCACAGATCCCGATTCAATCGCAACAATTAAACAACTGTCTGAAACATACGGTGATGGTTGGGTTGATGAATGGCTACGCACTAAGGGACTGGACTTAAATGATTACGAGTATGAGGTTGCTGCATGAAACTTTTTAACAATAAAAAAACCCCTCAACCTGATAGCCCTAATCCGTATCTCAACGCACGTCGTTCATGGAATATCCATATGGGACATGTGCAGCAGTTCGGGACGCTGGGTATTTTCATTGGCGTAGCGGGCCTGCTTATTGGTCTGGCTGCTGTGGGGGGAATTACCTATATCGGAAGCCAATCGAAAATCATCCCGATGGTCTATGAACAGGACAGGGCTGGTAACTATATCAGCCTGACAAGGGCAGACCGCTTGTCTCCAGCCAAAATCGACGACTACCGTACCGCTGTATGGAACTTTATCGATAACATAAGAATGGTTACGCCAGATGGCGAACTACAACGTAAAGCTGTATTACGCACCTACGCATTTTTATCCCCGGATGATCCGGCCACAAAAAAAGCGAATGAATATTTGAATAGTTCGAAAGAACGTAATCCTTTCACCCGAGCAAAAACGGAAATGGTTAGCAATGAGCTAATTTCCGTTCTGCAGCAAACACCTGACACCTGGCAGGTTGACTGGATTGAGACAACACGTAACCGCGACGGTACGTTAAAAAATCCACCGGTTCGAATGAGAGCACTGGTCAATCTTTATCAGAACACTGACTTGAACGCAAATATTAAAGAAAACAATGACGTGATAAACCCACATCGTATTTTCATTAAAGATTTTAACTGGTCAAAACAACTGTAAATTCGGGGCCGAAACATGAAAAAGTCAATTATCTCAGCGTTAATTTTGAGCTTACCGCTTCTGGCTAATGCGGCTCCTGGAAGTGATCCGCTGGCTGATCAATATTTCTCTAATAATGAACCATCCCTCACACCGCAGGAACAAGCCGCCATCGGAATAGGCCAAAAATGGCAGACTGGTGCTGGTAGCGTAACCAGTAAACCATTTGCTGGACCAGACGGTGCTATCAGTTACGTATATACAACAGGGCAGACACAAATTGTCTGCGCTGTACTGCAACTGTGTGACATCGCTTTACAACCCGGAGAAAACGTCAACAACATTGATGTTGGTGATCCACGCGTAACGGTATCTCCTTCAATCACTGGTTCTGGTGCCACACAGCAATTGCATCTAATTATAAAGCCACTTGATGTGGGACTTGATACTTCCCTAGTAGTGACAACTGACCGTCGTACGTATCGTATGCGTGTTAAAACCAGCCGCACCAAATTTATGCCATATGTGTCTTTTACCTACCCGGAAGATGCCAAGGCTAAATGGGATGCAATTCGGACGCGTGAAGCCAAACAATTGCGTGATAACACAATTCCTCAAACTGGTGAATACCTGGGAAATCTGGATTTCAACTATAAAATAAGCGGTTCTGCCAGTTGGAAACCCGTTCGGGTATATAACGATGGGGTTAAAACTATTATCCAATTCCCTAAAACAATTTCTTCTGGCGAAACCCCAATCCTTCTGGTCGTGCGTAAAGAAGGCGGACTGTTCTCTAAAGATGAAACACAAATGGTTAATCTGCGAACCCAAGGAGATAGAACTATTGTCGATGGTCTTTTTGACAAGGCATATCTGGTTATTGGTGTCGGTTCGAGCCAAGAAAAAGTGACTATCACAAGGGGATAATAATGAAAGCAACAATGAAATTAACCTCCGTTATGGTGCTAATCGCAAGCCTGTTAACGACTGGCTGTGTATCTTCGAGTTATGGAAACTATTCGAATGCTAACATGTTTGCCTCTGCAAGCATGGCTGATAACACCGTTGTTAATCTGGCAACGCTGTATCCTCCTGGACGTACAACATTCACGATGAAACAACCTGCTAAAGATCCTTTCGGTTCAGCACTTGTTCAGCGTTTGCGTTCACGCGGTTATGCTGTCATCGAGTTCACGAAAGACGGCAAACCTCAGAGCACCTCAGGGACACCTCTTGGTTATGTTGTGAACACTATCGTTCCCAATCTCTACCAAGTCACAGCATTTGTGGGCGACGTCAAATTAAGCCGGGGATTCGTTTTGGCAACAGACGGCAAGGCATACCCGGCTGGCCCATGGACTCGCGAGGAATAAAAGATGGCAGAACAAGATAAAATGTCCCCCGACGCGTCTCCTGGCGTCGCAAACAAAACTGGTGTACGCCGCGTTAATAAAAGACCAATGTACATTGCTATTGGTGGCTTCGCTTTATTCTGCATTCTCGTGGCGTACATTGCCAATAAACGAGCCAACCAAGGCATGTCAAATACGGCAGAAACAACTATTCAGCGTGGGAGCAGCCGAGATACCTCGGCAATGGCAATGGACGTTATGGGAGGAAGTACCTCCGGCATTATTGAAGCCCCAACAGCACCGTCAGAAATTCCGACACAGGATAATAAAACCCAACAGAGCACGAATTATACATCGGTCCCCATTGTTCCAGTAGCTGATCCAGATCAGCCCCCCGTTCCGCCACAATCGGTAACGTCACGGTCAAACGATCCAGAAGCAGACCAGATTCGCCGCAATAAAATGCGTGATTTTATTGAAGCTGTAAAAGCAAAAACAGAAGTCAATTTGCCTAACCAACTAGGACGCTCGAGTACTACAGGTAATACACCACAAACCCGCGATGAAATGCTGCAAGAAATTGCTAACGTTCGCCGTCAGATGGAACAGAACAACGCTGGCGATGCAACTGCAAGTTACGACGCTCAGGTTCAGAGAATCCGGGCTTCAATGAATGGCGTCACAGATAGCAATAGCGATACAGGTATGCAATTGGCATCAGTGGGTGGCGTATCCGTTTCTCATAATGACATCAACCAGTTCGGTAAGAAAGGGCAGGGTGACAGGTGGTTACTGGATGAACAAATTTCAGCACCACATAGCCAATACGAACTTCGTGCAGGTTGGGTCATTCCTGGCGTCATGATTAGTGGCATTAACTCGGATCTTCCAGGGCAGATTATTGGTCAGGTTGCTCAGGACGTTTATGACTCAGCAACAGGCAAATACCTTCTTATTCCTCATGGAACTCGTGTGATAGGTACATATTCAAGTGATATTACCTATGGTCAGGAAGGGGTCATGATTGCCTGGCAACGTCTAGTGTTCCCAGATGGAAAAGCTCTTGATTTAGGTTCCATGCCGGGAGCAGACATGGCCGGTTACTCTGGTTTCCGAGATCAGGTTAATAACCATTACTTCCGCATTTTTGGCAATGCCTTACTGCTATCTGGTATCACCGCGACAATTGCTTATTCTCAGGATCGTAACCAAAACAATAACAACTCGAATCAAGCTCCGAACATGAGCAGTGAAATGAGTGCAGCGCTGGGTCAGGTATTCGGCCAAGCTATTGCGCAGGTTGTACAAAAAAACCTGAATATCTCACCTACGCTCGAAATTCGACCGGGTTATCGCTTCAATATAATGGTTACTAAAGACTTAGCATTCACAAAGCCTTACCAATCCTTTGATTACTAAGAGGGGAAAACGATGAATACACGTTTCGTTTTAGCCGCTAAAAAAGCGTTACTAGCTTCCTTCGTGGCGTCAATCATGGCCCTACCTGCGAAAGCTGGTATTCCTGTTATTGATGCTACTAATGTGGTGCAGACCACAATCAGCGCTGTCAATAACGTTCAGGCTGTGGCTAAACAGATCCAACAGTATCAGACGCAGTTGCAACAATATGAAAACATGCTGAGAAACACAGTCGCACCTGCAGCCTATATATGGGATCAAGCCAATTCAACTATCAACAAATTATTGCAGGCACAGGACACTCTTAATTACTACAAAAATCAGGCCGGGAGTCTTGACTCATATCTAAAACGTTATCAGGACATTAATTACTACCGTTCATCGCCATGCTTTAACAGTAATGTTGAATGCACTGCAGATGAAATTAGCGCACTACGTAAAGCTGAACAAAATAACTCTGAGGCTCGTAAAAAGGCCAATGACGCCGTTTTTAAGGTTCTCGATGAACAGCAAGAAACACTGCAAAGAGATGCTGATAACCTTGCTGACTTACAAACTCAAGTAACTGGAGCACAGGGGCAAATGGAAGCTATTCAGGCCGCTAACCAGCTTGCCAGTGCACAAACAAACCAGTTACTGCAAATCCGCTCGCTTCTAGTTGCCCAGCAAAACGCTGCAACTACACTGGCACAGGCTCAGGCCGATAAAGAAGCTCAGCAAGCAGCAGCATCAGAGCAGTTACGTAATGGAGACAACATCTCAACATCATCATCCAAAAACTGGTCCTTCCAGTAAGGAAAAAGCATGAAACTGAAATTATTATCTGCAATTGCGTTAGTCAGCACATTCTTAATTACAGGGTGTGACGGAGAGGACAAGACAGATTGCAAGAAAGATCCAACAGCGAAGGGATGCCCACACTATAGTGGTAATATCACCCATTCAGAAAATAAAAGCTGGGATATGAAAGAGGACAAATAATATGCTCTCGTCATTAAATAGGGAGAATATAAAACAATTCTCTTTCTTAATACTGGTAATTTTTTTATTTTCCTATTCATCGTCTGCATCTGCAGCGATGGATAGTAATGTCATGGACGAAGTGTTGAGTAAATATCAGGTCGCTGCTTCTGCATGGAGCAGCGTCATGATCAAATATGCAACATGGCTGTTTTGGTCTTTAGCATTGATTAGTATGGTATGGACCTTCGGCATGATAGTTATGCAAGGCGATAGTATTAGTACAGCTCTAGCCGAAATTGTCCGTTTTTTTGTTGTGATTGGTTTCTTTTGGTATTTACTATCCAATGGACCTGCTATCTCAATGGCAATCATCAAATCAATGTGGCAAATCGGTGCTGAGGCCATAGGAAAGAATGCCGCTTTCACTCCGGGAGGTGTTACACAAATCGGTTTTGATATTTTCTTTAAGGTACTTGATCAATCATCAGTCTGGTCTCCTGTAGATAGTACGGCTGGTATTATACTTGGAATAATTATCCTCGGCATACTTGCTATCGTTGGTGTAAATCTCTTACTTCTTTTCATCTCAGCTTGGGTGCTTGTTTACGGAGGAATATTTTTCCTTGGGTTCGGTGGTTCGCGCTGGACTTCAGATATGGCTATCAATTTCTTCAAAACTGTCCTCTCAACTGGTGCTCAACTTATGGGGATGGTCCTTATTATTGGCATAGGTAAATCTATTCTTGATAGCTATTACACAAGTATGAGCAACGCAATTAGCCTCAAAGAAATGGGAGTTATTTTTGTTGTAGCGTTAGCTCTTCTTTATTTGAGCAACAAAATCCCGGCAGTAATTGGGGGACTCGCTGGAGGTAGCACAGGTGGAATCGGTTCATTTGGTGCGGGTGCTCTTGTAGGTGCTGCAGCTTCCGCTGCGGCTATTGCAGCAACTGGTGGTGCTTTAGCTGCAGCAGGTGCTGCAAATGCAGCCGGAGGTGCATCAGCACTTAAAGCGGCATTTGAATCGGCACAAGCAGCGATGGCCGAAGAGTCTAGTACTGGCGGTAAAGGCGGTTCCGGTGGAGGATTTGGCAGTGGGGAGGATACAGGTTCTGTAGATACTTCTGGAGGACAACCATCAGGCGGTTCCAGTGGTTCGTCTGCAGAGAACAGTACAGGTAGCTCCAGTGGAGGAAGCCAGGGCTTTGCTTCATCATTCTCACGTGCTGGCCGCATGGCTTCGCATATGGCGAATAGTTTGGCTAACGGCCTGGCTGCACGCAATGCAGCCAAGCATGACTCAAAAGTCAGAGCGGCAAGAGACATCATTGCACAAACTCCAGGTGGAAAGCTTGCTTCTCAAATCCGTTCGCAAACTGTTGAACGTCAATCGAACAACACAGAAGAATCTTTTGGCTACGGGAGCATAACAACAAGTAACAAGTTCAACGGCGACAGTCTTGGAGGGGAGGAGCAAACAACGACTCAAACAGAAAATACTGGTTCTATAGATACACAAACATCACAAAGTGGTGATGAATACGAACAATTTAAAAACAAGTCAAAGTTCTGAGGCTATTAATATGAAAAAATATCTATCAGTTACATTGATGGCATTATCTATTAGTACTTACAGCATTCCAACAAAGGCGGCAGATCCATGCCAACCCGTATTATGCATGTGGGGATTGGTTGCCACAGGTAGTGTCCAAGATGGTTGTTCGGGGAGTGTGAACAACTATTTCAGTCAAATCAGCTTCAAGCATGGAAAATTCAGCGCAAGTCGAACAGAGAAAAAAAGAAGAGGATGGCTAACTAATAATTGCCCATCAGCTTCACCTGCTTACGTAGATAAAATACAGAATAAATTTGGTCGTCTACGCTTTTTTTGACAAAAGGGAAATAATATGCCGTATTTAGATATTCCACCGGCTCAGGTTGAACGTGTAGTTTGCTCAATTACTGCAGCGATAAAATATCAGGTTCCGGCTAACATTATGTTAGCTATAGCTGAAAAAGAGGGTGGTCGTCCCGGACTTGAGAATAAAAACCGCAACTCAAACGGCACATATGATATAGGCCGTATGCAGTTTAATACGGTTTATTTAAAGGATCTGGAAAAATACGGCATTACAGAAGAAGATGTAGCACAGCCAGGCTGTTATTCATATGATTTGGCTGCGTGGCGTATACGCGGCCATATCAAGAATGATAAGGGAGATATCTGGACAAAAGCAGCAAATTATCATTCAAAAACGCCTCAATTTAACAAGGTATATCGTACTGACTTGATCAGAAAAGCAGCTAAATGGCAGACCTGGATTGAAGCTCGCTTTAATACGTTTGACACAACGAAATCTGCAGGAACGACTACTCCACAGCCCCAACTGGCGACTGTAGGGGTTACGCCAGAAGAAAGAGCAGGGAAAAGCATTGCACAGGTTACTAACCTTGCACAAAGCGACACACTCGCTACAGAACCGCCCAAAAATGACGGGACAACAGTAACACCGACTACACCGAATCAACTTATTGGTTTTTCCGCTTCTGTAAAACAAATACCGGTTAAAAGCGTCGTAAAAGCTGACTATCAGCAGCCCACACAGCAACTACCGGGTCGTTATAACAAGGCCGCAGCTGATGCACTGGCTGCAGTATATGGAAATATCAAACTACGTTGATTTTTGCGTCTAGCGTCTAAAACATGCTAATGCTGGTCGTGTCGTTATGCCTATTTTTTGCTTTGTTCTGGCGAATTAAGGGCGGGGAGGGACCATTCCTCACCCTTTAATAAAAGAAGTTAGAAACCAAGACATAATTCATTTAAATCAACGCCTGTCACCATCGCAATTTTAATAATATCACTGAACTTAGGTTCAGTTTTGCCGGACGCTATCCTGACCAGCGTACGTACGCTAATGCCAGTCTTCTCGGCCAGTTCTTCATAAGTCGAGTGTTCCAGAATTACCTTTTTGATTCTTTTCGCTTTGATTTCTTTGCTCATTAAATTTCATCCTTATATCATTTAAACTTAATTACAGATGATATTTTTCTAATAAAAGCATAAATCGTTAAGATACAAATAGCATACTCAAACATCACAATCAAACAGAATATAATAGGGTGAACATGGAAATCTGGGATACATCGCTCGATGAAGCAAAACAATATTATTGTGACAAAAGGAATTATACACAACCTGAATAAGTAATAATCTTTTTGTGACAGATAAAATTTAATAATCCTCATATAATTCGATACTAAAACAATAGGAATGAGACACAAAAATATCAATCCACTTAATAGAAAAAGAAGATAACTCTCGGCCACATCTAAAATATAGCAATCTAATGAAAATGATGCCACTAACAAAATAAATGTTACTAAATTAGCTATATATAATTTATTGTTTTTCATACATTGCGTGTAACTTCTTGATGGTTGTAGTAAAACAGTATAGCTATAACTACAATGAATAATAAACTATCCTTATTCCGCACTATGATTTATTCCTTCTTCTTATGTTTAGACCATACAGTTTTTACAAGACTAACGCTACATTCACAAAGTTTCGCTGTTTCCGCAATACTCGTATTCTTTGCACGATACTCAATGATGCGTTTATGGAGTCGTAGATCTGCAGTTCGCCCCTTATACCGACCTTGCCGTTTAGCCAGCTCAATGCCTTCTTTCTGGCGTTTGCGACGGTTTTCATAATCATCCCTTGCCAACTGCAGGGCAACTTTGAGTAACATATCCTGAACAGATTCAAGAACAACCTTCGCAACACCGGATTGAGCGTTAGCCAGTTCGGTAAGATCCACAATGCCGGGAATGGCGAGTTTCGCGCCCCGCTCTTTTATAGAATTTATTAACGCCAGCGCACTATCGAGCGGTAGACGGCTGATACGATCTATATGTTCTGCAATAACTACCTCATCTGGCTGCAGATCATTTATCATTCGTTGCAGTTCCGGGCGGTCAACTCTTGCACCGGATGCCTTTTCTTTATAGATACCGGCAACATAGAATCCATTATTCCTAGCATTGTCAATAATATCATTTTGCCGGGTCAAATCCTGTTCGTCTGTACTAACCCGCAAATATATCCGCGCCATTTTCATATAATAAAACACTCCAGCAATCAATCACGCTATCATTTATCAATATTCTCTAGTTATGTCTCTTTCTCGCATTATCCAATCGTTATTTAATTATGTTTTCTGATGTCTGTAGCAACCAGTAGAATATAATCATTCCAGCACCAGAAAAGACGGAGGCAATGGCTAACCACAGACGCTTATACACACCTACTGACATACCTGAAAAATATCCTGTATGGAGTAGCAGCAACGGCCATGACAGCCCCCCGGCTAAACCAAGCAGGGCAGACGGAAGATTCCACAACGCATATTTCATAATCACAATGCCTTCCGCCATCATCATGGACAGGGTACAAACCACAAAACAGTCCCATGAAAAAAAACGCCTGTCAGCAGCAAGAAAAATCAATGTCAGTGACATCACTATCACTTGAGCCAGCAATAAAGGCCATAAAGAAATAAAATTCATTTAATCGTCGCCTCAAATTCTACTTTTACATCAGTACCTGATTCCTTATTTTTAAAGTAATTCGCTGTTTGTAAGGCATTCGAAACTTTTGCCAAACAAAGGATGTCATCATCATTGAGGGTACGAAGGTTATAAATGACCGATAGAGCAGCTTGTGCCACATCCACACAACTCGTCTCAAAGAAGCATTTGCTGGAATCGTAGAGATCACTGCTACTGGAGCCCAAAATCAGTTCAAATATGTCTGTCTGAGTGATTTCAGCAATTTTTTCCAGCTCACTGATTTTCGCATCCCTCTGTGCGTTTGCGATCCGTTTCAGTGTACCAATGTTGATGCCAGACAGTTCTTCCATCCTTTCGTATGTGAATTTGCTTAGGATCGCTTTTTTTATCCTTTCGGCCCGCTGTAAGTCTATGTCTCCTGTCATTCTGTCATCACTCCCCATGCTGGTTTTGTTGAGTATACCCTAAAAAACCACTCGGTGAGTGGCAGGTTTTTTACTGCACTCACAGTGTAAACTGGCCAGGACAATCAAGGCAACCTTAAAAAGCCATCAATGTGATAAAAATGACATGACATCACTTTTATCACTTTTTAATGTGGTAGCATCATCTAATGTTGAATCATTAATTACTGTCATTTACTACAAGATTTACGCCATAAGAAAAAAAGCAAAACTCGTAATATTAGCTATCAGCAGCTACAATTTTAGCCGCTAAAAGATTCTCTTACTTCTATTTATCTTTAAATTCATCCTGCAGCTTATCAATGCCTTTAGTTAAATCTTGACTTTTACCATCTTTATAATCAGGCCATGGAATAAACATCTTTCCTGATTCCTGCATCATTGCAATTGATGTAGGACAGCGCCATTCAGATTCATCACCTTTTTTGTATTTAAAAACAACCATTCCACGTTCACACTTAACATCGGGGGAAATGGACTGAATAAACATCGAATTAGCGGAACCATTCTCACCGGCATTGAACATTGCGCTGTCAAAAAATATAAATGCGAGAATTAATGAGAGAACGGCACAACCAGTATTCCAGAATTTCTTTCCACGTTCGGAATAAAATGAAAACATCATCACCATTGCTAGAGATGAAATAAAACCTAACCATTGTGACGCAACTGAAAGTTGTGAAAGCGTTTTAACTGTATAACCACCTTCACCAGAAAGGAAAGACAAAATAAACGGTGAAACAATAAAGCAAATTGCTGGAAAACAGGTAAATATCAGTTTGGCATTATTCTTGATTAACTGGCGCTCTCCAGAAGCCGCCGCGATCATCGACTGCCACATGATTTTTACCAGCGTCAGCATCAGAACACTGCAGATCAACATATAAAGCACGGCTTACTCCCAATCCTTAGACGCTTTGAAAACCACTTGCAAATAGGACAAAATGTCCTATCATAGATGCAGGACATAATGTCCTATATGAAGGATGATAGGGAGGCAGCAACCTCCCTATCCGACACCTAAAATCCGTGCAAGGAATTTGAAATGTCCCATATATCCTATAGCAAAACAGCATCATATGACAGACGGCCACTGGAGTATCTTTCCCTGTCAGATTTCATCCATGCTCTTCCAACCGTTACCATTGATGAGATTGAAAAACTCGCTGAGACAAACATCCACTTGGTCGAGCAGATACCACGTTACCTGAGCCAAATGGTCAGCCATGAATGCAGACTTATTGGTTTTTAATAGATCTTATTAAAAACAAATAGATACATATAGAATCAATTTGAAACTTTCAATGAAGACAAACCGCCCTCATTATGAAGCCACACACTCTCCCAAAATGGTGCGTTATGAAAAAATTTCAGGTCAGAAATTTCCCGGACGATGCATATTTCGCCTTGGAACAGTTAGCAAACGAAAATCAACGTTCGGTCGAAGGTGAGGCCCGCTATGCTCTGTTGAAATGGATAGCACCTCCTGAGCAGGTTTATTCTGGAGAAGAACTATACCGGCAGGAAGTGTCTGGCCGCCTCAATACAGTTCTGCGGAAAACCAACCAATTCCGTAACTACAAACCTCTTGTGCCGTCCAATGTGGCCGTAGAGCTGAGGATTGAAGATCTTGGCCTTGTCGCCAACTGGTTCAGTGGTGACGTACTCCCTTCCTTCACTGAGCTGCAGCGGTTAAGCAAGTTATTTGGTTGTCGCGCCGACTGGTTAATTCACGGTGAGGGGGATGTGTATGAATGGAACTCAGGCGTCAGAATGCACGGCGCAGGCCGGGCTGCTGTTAAGCACCTTCTCAGACCTGATAGTGATGGTAATAAAGTCACAGACATCAGGCTGCTAAGGGAAGATAGTGATATAGGAGCACTTCTGATACTCCGTGAGTTTGAAAATACACGGTATGTTGATGCGTTCTGGACAAACCTACACGTAAGTGAAGCCATTGGAGCCGGTGGCGAGTCTGATTTGGCTGATTTTTTTGTCACTCTTCGGGCGCTGTACAAGAGTTTTGTCAAACTTGATGTAAACGTCAAAGGCTACCTTATGCCGCGATCTGCCTATAAGCAAATCAGAGAAGAGGAACAAGCCTATCCACTGATGCTTCTCAAGGATTATCGTGTAAATGAAAGCATGTGGTGGGAGGATATTTGGGATAAAAGTCAAAGAGGTAAATTTAATTACTGGAAAGGTGATGAGGCGCTGATTCGTCGCATTGAAGATGCAATAAAGCGTAATAAAAGATTGCTTGATGAAATTGAAGCTATTAAAAACTCAGATCCTTTGGACCATGATGATTAACGTTCATTTATTTTAGCCGCTAAAAATTAACAATAGCCGGGGTTTACCCGGCTGTTTTATTTCACATTCCGCCAGGCAGACGCAGGAACCTTATCCCAGATTTTTCCATGATAAATTTCTGCCTTGCGATGATCATAAGCACTCAGAAAATCGCTAAGATGTTCAGAAGAAACAATGTCCCGCTTATGTTCATAAAGGCGTTCAACTGTATCTATCGTTCTGCAACGCCGGAACATATACAAAAACTCGGACCTTTTATCTGAATGACTCACTTAGTTAGTCCTTTTGCCTTAGCCTGTTCTACTGCATCTGCAATATCTTTAATCATTTCGCTCATTACATCAGCGCTGAACAACGGGCCTGCCGAAGTCATTACGGCGACATGATACAGCTTTAGCGGTGTGCCTTTGCTGTATTGCTCGCTGGAACTAATGCTCAAAACGGAGTAAGACACCTTTTCAGTATTCGAGCCGCAAACCTTTTTATTGACATCAATAATACGGCTGTCTTTATTTTTCGAAAGAGTCTGTGTAAGTACACCAGAGTAAATACATTTATCGTCGTGTGATATTAAGTTTATTTCCTTCGGCGTAATGTCATTTTTTTCAATCGGAGTATCTAGCATCACCATTATTGGTGTTTCATCAGCGTTTCCTTTTATCATATTATCAACAATTCCACAGCCAGCATATGGAAATCCAGTGGCATAAGTTAAAGGGGTAAAAATTAATAAAAACGCTGCGATATATATCTTTTTCATTTTCTGTCCTTAAAAGTAATCTTTTGATGCATTTAATTTTACCATTAAAACGAGCGCAAATTAGTGAGCGGTCCGCTCTTTTCCCTCCCTATTCCACGAGAGTAAACCATTTACTGGCCCGCAGGCAGGCCAGAGTCAGAACATCTTACATAGCGTGGCGAATGGTCCGTTTTTTCTCTTTTTCCTGAATGAGTTTCTTCTCTTCGGTCTGGACCTGTGACTGCTGCTGTTTTTTATTCAGCTGGTCAGCAATGACGGCTTTCAACTGCATCGCCACACCTTCCCGGCCAAGAGAACTATTTACGGCCAGATCGTTAAAGTCAGTATAACGATCAGCACGGCGAATAATATCAAGCTGCTTTTCCGATAACTGTGCTGCCTGCAGAACCTTCACTTCAGCATCCGAGAGTGGCTTATCACCGCTCGTATGGGCCTCCAGTTTGCGCGAGGCGGTCTGGTGTGCAAGATACGCCGCCGGTTTAATCTGGCTGAGTTCGTCTTTACCAGGTAATTCACCTTTAGCAAAAACCGGAAACACAGCCACACCGCCGACAGCTTTCGCTGTTTCCAGCGCTTTTTCCCTACCGACGTTTACACTGGCTTTATCCTTCACCTTCATTTTGCATGACTGAGAAATATCATCATCACCGGCAATGATGATTGGCTTATCGGGGTAGGCTTCTTTAAGCGTTTTCGCGACAGATTCCAGATTACCTGAATCGAAGGCGGCGACCGTTGGTATATTAGTAGCCTCTGTGATGCTCCCTGCCGTTGCGTAACCTTCGGCCACAATCAACACCGGGGATTCTTTAAGCGCATCCAGCCCGCCAATGACATGGAAACATCCCTCTTTGCGAGCGTTTTTGGCAAAACGTTTTGTGCCATCCTCGTTGATGTACTGCATAGTCCATTGCTTACCATGGACATCATAAGCAGGAATAAAGGTTTTCTGTCCGTCCTTATCAGTGAACACACCTTTATGTACCTGCAGCCCTTTCTTCTTCAGGTAAGCAGTTTGCTGCTGAGGTTCATTGAGTTTAGCGAGCTGCTTTTGAACACGCTTTGCAGAGGACTCATGGTCTTTTTGCTGCTGTGCCGCTTTTTCGGCCTGTTTCTGAGCAGCCTGCGCCCGCAGGAGCGCTTTTTCTTCGTCGGACATCACATTTCCTTTGGAAGACCAGCGTAACTCTTCTTTGGTGCGGTTGTTCTGCATGAAGCCTGCAGGATGGCCGTCAGTATAGATGATATAAAAACCTGACTTTTCCCCTTTCTTGTCTCCCTCTACCGTGATCCGATGCTTCTTACCATCCATAATTGGATGTTTCTGTCCTTTGTCAGTATCGGCATCAAGGATGCACCCAATATCTTTCAGCGCGGTTTCTACTTCCTCCTTTAGCGTCATGGCCGGTGACTGTTCGATCACCACATTTTCCGGTTTCCACTTCGCCAGTTTTTGCATATCTGCCCCAGCTTCGGCATACCAAGTTTTTTTCTCTTTGTCCCATTTAGCACCAGCTGCTTTAGCTTCTGCGCGGTCTTTATAAGGGACAGCCAGATTCTGACGCTCACCCACTTTTGGCGTTACTTCTTTCACAGATACGACAGATGAATTTTTTTCTGCAGTTGGCCCACCAACCCATTTTGCAAATTTATCCAGAGATACACCTTTTGGTACAAACCAGGTCTGTTCGGTTCGATCCCATTTTGCCCCAAGCGTTTTAGCTTCATTGCGTTCTTTGTAGGGGACATTGATTGGAGTATTTTCCTGCGCAACGTTCAGACTGAATGCCGGAAGAATTCGCCCTCCATCTTCACCAAGGAAAACCGCCTCATTATCTCCCGGTTCTGGGCCAAGCGCATCCAGAGCGCTTTTCAGTTCATCCGGGCTGTCAGCGCCCTCCATCAGGCCTTCAACACGGTCTTGATACCATTCCTGTGCTTCTCCTGGTGGGAGCACGCTAATCTCATCATCAGGCTTGATAATACCTTGCTTTAAGGCTGCTTTTTCTGCTTCAAGTGTTTGATAAAAATTGTTCTGCAGGTCATTCAGATCAACCTTACCGTTATTGATGAGACGTGAGTCATAAATTGAACGGTTATCCCCTTCGTTAACAGCGGCCAGCGCCTTAACTGCACTGTTGGTCTGCATGATTATATTCACATGCTCATTCTGACCAGGATTTTCCACAATGTTATATTTCGGCTCAGGTAGAAGTGATAATGCAAAATCAATCTCACGGTATGCGCTCTTGATCTTGTCCTGAGCCTCATTCCAGTTTTGACTGAACGAAGAATGAAATTCCTTGTTACGCTGCCAAAAATCACTATCCTGATTGCTATTTTGAGCATCATAGAGAACGTTTCGTGACAACGTAAGCTGGCGACGGTTCATATTCTGAACGTGCTTAGAAAGACCACTATCGAGATTCGAAAGAATAAATTTCTCTGCACGATACTGGCGCTGCTGCGCTGATGTAATAGACGTTTCAATTTTAGTGGTCATATCAGCCTCTGCAGCTGCTTTTGAGTTCTCCACATTTGGGGTCGACGCCAGAAAACTGGAATTAGGCCACCAGTTTTTAGGAAACTTAACATCCTGCGGTAATTCTCGCGGGTCTCCACTGATATTTTCAATCTGACTATGAACTTTTTTAGCGACTAAAGTTAGGTTGTTATCTATGCTGGCGAAAGCGGTTTTAAGAGCATTGCTTTGCCATTCATTATCGGATGAAAATCCCGTTCCGGGGACACGCTCATCACCGATATATGTCAATGCTTTTCCACGCCCAACCACATCAGTATGAACAGGAATAGTATTTCCATTACTGTCTTCGTAATTAACCCGAATAGTTTCTTCGCCCAGCTCACCAGTGCCACGGCTGTAATAGGTAACGTAACCAGCTTCCTCAGCTGTCTGCTCCAGTGTCATGAATGTGAAATGATAGAGTTGAGCTGTTTCCGCATCGAAAATCTGCGGGTTAGTCAGCCGCTGTACCTCAGCCATTACCTCATTATGCTCTTTTTCGCGCTGCTCTCTTTCCAGAGTTACCGGTTGTTCCTGTATTCTCTGTTGTTCAAGGCCCAACACAAACCCCTGGATTTTTTCAGCATCAGCTGCTGCACGGAAAATTTCCAGCGGATCATCCTGTAAGGCTTTAATCCAGGATTTTACATAGGCAACATGCTGGGAAGGGTCATGACCTATCCCCAGTTCATCGCCAATGATCATACTGGCAATCTCTGCGCGTAGTTCTTCTCTGGCGTAACCTTCACTTCCAAAAGGATGGGACAGGTCACGATCAAGACGCGATGCGTGACCTGTCCAGTGGCTCAATTCATGAAGTGCAGTGGCATAGTAACGATCAGCACTTGGAAAGGAAGCCTGCTGCGGCAAATGAATGCTGTCTGTAGACATACGGTAAAAAGCCCGGTCTACCTGGTCATGAGAGATTTTCGCGCCAGAGGCTTCGAGAATAGATTCAGCACGTTCAATACTGTTCCAGCTCTTATCTTGGCGAACGGCCATCGGCGGTAGACCGTCAATCTGCTCCGCATTAAACACAACTGCGTTAAATACCTTCGGTCGCTCCAGTTGGACAGTTTCTTTTACCGGTTTATCGTCTTTATCGAGCACAACGCTACCATCATCGTTGCGTTTGATGCGTTCCTCAGTAAATTTCCAGTATTGGATCGGCGTGCCTTTTTCGCCTCTCCTTACCTGCGCATTTGCAGCCGTCGCCTGCTTATAGGTCATCCAACGTTGATCGCTATACCCCTGCGCCATAAGGTGAATAGCGTTAATGCCTTTATAACGTTTACCCGTCGTAGGGTTCATAGGCAATGCGACACCAGGAGCGCCGGGGTTCCATGGTTTCTGCCATGGAGCTGTCCCCTCTTTAAGCTGGGCTATCAGGTTTTCAGCCACAATCTCATAAAATGGTTTTTTCGCTTTAGCTTCTGCCATGGCCCTTACTCCGCATCAAAAGCGCTTTCGTATGCGTCACGTACATTCAGCGCATCATCTTCGAATGCCCCCACAAGATCAGCCTCATCGGGAGAAAATTCGACTACATATCCCGGTGTCATCAGATCGCGATATTTTTCCTGTATTGCGTCGTTAACATCAGGGCGAATTACTGCATTAGTATCAGTCATATAGTGCCTCTACAATTAAGCGCGTTTTATGGGGTTATAGTTTGGACTACCTTTAATATCTGGGTACGACTCCTTACAATTGGGATAACCACTGCAAGACCAGAAGTGACCGGATTTTTTGGACGGACGACGAATAAGTCCTTTACCACATACCTTGCATTTGTACTTGTCAGAAATTTGCACACCACCGGCAACTTTGATAGCTCCGGCATTAATAACCTTAATCTGCTCTCGTACAAATTTTTCCTGAATCTTCACAAAAGAATCAACGTCACGTTTCCCCTGCTCTATTTCCAGTAACATACGTTCGTTGATGGCTGTCATTACCGGGCTTTTAACAAGTTCTGGCAGAATGGCTATCAGCCCCCTTCCCAGCTTGGTACTGATAATGTCTTTGCCTTTGTTTTCAATAAAACCACGTTTCTTTAAATCAGCAACAATTGTGGCGCGGGTAGCTGATGTGCCAATACCATCACCTTCCCGCAGTAATTTTTTCTGAGCCGGGTCTTCAACATACTTATGAATATTTTCCATTGCAGTGTTGAGTGTACCGTCATTAAAACGACGCGGAGCTTTAGTTTTAGCATCCTGCCGCTGTGCCTGAGCACAAATAATTTCGTCACCATTTCTCATTGATGGAAGAGTCTGTTCAGACTCATTTTCTTTTTCTTCTTCATCCTCTCCATCTGAATAAACATCCTTCCATCCATTTTTAGTCGTTACGCGGCCACCGGCCCCAAATGTTTCACCATTAACATCAATAATAATTGATGTCGCTTTATATTCATGTACTGGATAAAATTGAGCCAAGTATGTTCTTACGATAAGGTCGTAAATATTACGCTCTTCTGGCGTAAGCCTTTCAACGTTACCTTTGTGCATCGTTGGGATAATGCCGTGATGCGCTGTAACCTTAGAGTCATCAAAAGTTTTTGATTTTACTTTTGGATCAGCCTTATCGATTAGAGCAGCTATTCCCGGATAAGTAACCCGAAGAGAATCCAGAATTTGAGGTGCATCTGCGTGTTGAGATTCAGGCAAATAAGAACTATCAGAACGTGGATAACTGGTAAGTTTATGCGTTTCATAAAGAGACTGGCATATAGCCAGCACTTGCTCACCAGAATAACCAAACTTACTTGAAGCAACAGCGGTGATACTGCCAAGAGAATAGGCTTTTGGATGATATTTTTTCTTTGGCTCTTGCTTATATTCAACAACCTTACCGGATTTTCCGGTTAAAGCCGCTACTAGCTTATCAGCTTCTTTAGTGTCAATAAGCCTTCCCTCTGAATCAAGCCCTGGCTGATCTTCTCTGGCCTGCCATGCCGCAACAAACGCTCCTTTGTCATGTTTAAAGACAGCTTTAATATTGTGATAAGGAATTGGTTTGAAGTTTTCAATTTCGAGATCGCGGGCAACAACAAGTGCCAGCGTTGGTGTCTGAACTCGCCCGACCGTCAACAGAACACGCGAGCCACCACGCGCTGCCGACAACGTGAATCCTCTTGAAAGGTTCATTCCAACCAACCAGTCAGCCCGACCACGCGCAAGAGCTGCACGTCCAAAATTTACATATTTATCGTTGTTCTCAAGTCCTTTCAACGCCCTTGTGACACTTACCGTATCATTCGCATTACACCAGTAACGCAGAACCGGTTTAGTACATCCCATGTCATCAAGGATTTCATCAACCAGTAACTGCCCCTCGCGATCTGGATCGCCAGCATTTACAATCGTGTCAGCTCGCTCAACCAAATGCTGGATGGTTTTCAGCTGTTTCTCAGCATCTTCACGAGGATTAATAATCCATTTTTCGGGGATAATTGGCAGTTCATCTTCTCGCCAGATTTTTTTACCGCTTTCATTACGAGGCACATTGTCTGGTGTATATTCATCAGGTTCAGCCTGCTCAAACATATGACCAAAACACCAAGTCACATAGTCACTGCCGCACTCAATGTAACCGTCTTTTTTATTGGTTGCGCCTAATACCTCAGCGATAGCCCTTGCAACCGTCGGTTTTTCTGCAATGAATACTCTCATTTGATACTCCCTATTTCTGCCATAAGCACTTTAATTTCTTCACTATCAGGGATACATGAATTAATGTTATTTAATTCACAACTGAAATCCTCATTCAAATATTCTTTTTACCAAGTCATTACAGGTAATATCGTAGAAATAATCTGTGACTTTGTGACCGCGCCGAAATATCTCCCGTCAAATGAAGATGCGCTGCGGTCAGTCATCAGCAACAGTTCTGATTTACCCAACGTGTACACTTCACGAATGGCGGGCAGTTTACGCCCGCCCGGATCAACACTTAACGGCTTGCTGTAAGGCAATAACTGTCCGTTGACGTAAACACCATCATCACGAAAAGCAACTTCATCACCTTTAGCCGCTAAAATCCGCTTCATCATCTCGCCATACCCCCCTGGACAAAAGCCGCTGCCGATGTAACCACGCTTCTGTGCCAGTGAGAAAATAGCCTTTTCAGGCGGGCAGAAAATTACATAGTCGCCCTTCTCTGGCGCTTTCTGGCTGATTTTGTACAAGCCAACAGGGATACTTTTCGTGGTATTGATGCGTAACCCGGCGGCATATCCAAAGCCACACACAACTGCACCAATCAATGAAGCCGAAATAACACCAATGGCGGCATAGCGGGTCATTTTTTTCATATTGCGATAGCCTCATTACTGGCGTCATCATTCGCGGCAGCTACAGCTCGAATCCGATCGGTAACTTTTGGTGCAGGTACAGAAGCACGAAGCGAGAAAATCTCATCTTGGAAAAACAACGGCTGTTTTCCATAGATAGCCGGAAAACCTGCCACATAAATAACCATGTCACCGCGCTCGGTAATCAGACCTTCAGCATTCTTCTTAGGTCCTGGCATACGCAGGCATTCATCCACTGTCAGAAGTGGGCGCTGTACTTCCTGAATGGTTTTGGATACTCCACCCAATATCGCACTGGCACGTTTCCCGCTGGTTGTGATCTGCTCTTTGATAACCGTTGTCTGTCCAGTCAACTTAGAAAGGTGCTCTGCAGTCTCAGTACGGTTAGGTGGATATGCGTTCTGCACATGGCAGTTAGAGGTTATTGTTTCATCCGGCCCATAACCTGTTTCACGGCTACGCAACTGATTAATATCCTGGCAGATGAGGTAGAACTTGATGCCATAACCTGCAAGGAAAGCCAATGATTCCTGAATGATTTCGAGTTTACCCAGACTTGGAAACTCATCGATCATTCCCAGAAGACGATGTTTGTAGGTTTTCTTTGTCTGTACTCTTTTTGTTCCCTGAACTGAAAAACCAAACGCCTGTTTAAAACGCTGCCATAACGTAAGGTTGTTATCTACACGCTCAAATTCCATCTTGTCAGCCAGCAAACGAACAATCATGTTCAGCATGATTCGTACCAGCGGACGCAGACGAGCTTTATCATTAGGTTGAGTAACGATATACAGCGAAACCGGATCATCATGATTCATCAGGTCTTTTATTTTAAAATGTGACTCACTGACGTTACGAGCCACAACTGGATCACGGAAAAGGGCGAGATAAGATTTTGCGGTAGACAGCACGGAACCGGCTTCTTCTTCCGGGCGGTCCATCATGTCACGACCGGCAGCCCCCACCACCGGATGATTCTCGCCATTTATGTGACTATATTGCGTCATTTCCATCCACAATTCCCCTGCCCCTCTTTCCGGGTCGGCCATGATGGAGTCAACATACGGAAGCGTTGCTGGCGTACCTTCATTTTTGTGCTTGTAAAGTACATGGAGGATCACACCGACTAAAAGCGCCTGGGATGTTTTCTGCCAGTGGTCATTTAGTCCTTTACCGTCCGGGTCAACTATCAGCGTGGCAAGATTCTGAACGTCGCCAACTTCGTTTTCAGTGCCCACACGGATTTCATCAAGAGGATTCCAAGCGACGGAACCATTAGCTGCAGCAGGTTCGAATTTCAGACACAGATTCTTGGCATATTCTTTACGCCAGCCCGCCGTCATCGCCCACAGTTCACCTTTAAGGTCAGCCACTACCGTTGAATGTTTCCAGGAAAGCAAGGTGGGAACAACCAGGCCGACACCTTTGCCAGAACGGGTAGGTGCATACGTCAGAACATGTTCCGGGCCGTTGTGACGCAGATACCGCAACTGACCGTTTTTGTCTTCCCACGCACCAACATAAACACCTTCATCATTCAGCAAACCAGCATCTCTGATATCCTGCTCATCAGCCCATCTTGCAGAGCCATGAAGATATTCGTTAGCCTTGGATGAATTTGCTTTCATCATACTTGTCAGCGCGGTCAGAACTAGGCCACCGGCAGCAACCGCCGCCCCCACACTGCCAGCAGCAAAAAACGCATCAGGTAAGCGCTCATGCCATGCTGAATACCATTTGAAATAGGACCACGGCGCATAGATGTGATTAAAGTTCGGCCCCAACAGTTCCTGATAATTAAAGCTGTAAGCAAAATACTGTGTGGCGGCCTGAATGCCAGCCGCCAGTGAAGTTATAGCCATCGCCGGGATCAGTTTCCCTTTCGCTGCCTTCTTTTTATTACGGACCTGCGGCCCTACGGCATTATTTGGCTTTCTCATGGACTTGCTCCTTTATGTTCCAGTCATCAGCGGTGACGTCCATCACGTTTAACAGTTGTTGAACCTTGCCTGTATTCATGCTGGCTTCGTTTGGGTTTCCTGCCAATGCACCACCATGCCCCGTATTTAGCATGGCGAGTAACAGCCCTAATTCTTCGGAATTTTGTTTCATCGACTTCTTCCTTTCGTTGTCCTAACTGAACCGGAAGGGGTAAGTGTGACTGACTCCCCGACTTTAAGATTGCTCAGTCTCCGGGCGGTGTAATCGCTGACAGGCATCACAACAATTTCATCATCCCGTTTTAGCAGGGCTAACGTTTCCAGCCCGCTTTTACGTTGGCCTGCATACTCAAACAGACCTTTATCAGTAGAATTATACCCTCTATGTTTCGGTATATCGAACCCTTTAAGGCGTTTTTGCTCACGTTCATTGATATATTTTTCAGCACTACTCAGCGGTTTCTTAACCTCAGCAGGTGTTGTTATTCCTCCTGCCCCAGCCATATCCCGTCGCAGTTGATCAGCACATTCGGCTGTTTTGTGCTCCAGCTGGTCAGAAACATTACCCTGCAATAACACTTCACTTCCTCCGGCGATGCGAACCATACCGAGTTCGGACATTGCTCGCAGACGGTTTTTTGCTGTGGGCGGCGGCTGGCGTCCAGGTCGCGCAACGTTGGGCTTACTATGTCCTCGTTCGCCATTTGGTTCGGCTGCTCGACTTCTCCCTGTACGGGTGTCATCACTCCTTCCTGGCTGGCTTCCTGCTGTAGTAACAGCATCGCCTGAGCCAATTCGTCTTCTGCTGCTGCTGGTTCCATATCCGTTTCCGGCATCAGCGGAGGTGCTTCGTCCTGTGACTCCTGGCTCATTTGCTCCAGTAGCATTGCCATTACCGCTTCGTTCTCGTCCTGCATCGGTTCGTTCTGTTCCGGCATATCTTTGTCGTCTTTGTTCATTGTCTTTTCCCTCATTCATTCGGATAAAGTTTTCAATCCGATCTCTGGTTGCGTAAGGACCGACAAACCAGGCTTTCTTTTCGGTGTCCCACATGGCTCCGGCTTGCCGGGCCTTGCCTCTTTGCTCAAAGGGGATGTGGATGTATTCACGCTCGCGGGCCGCTTTCTTAGCCAGAATTTGCCTCAACTTTTCCAGTTCAGGATCGGCAAATGACACGTCCAGCTCACGCGCAGCGGCTACAGCTACAATGCGTTTTTTAAATTCAAAACTGCCGTTAACGGTGAGTTTGTCTCCGTAACGGTGTTTAGCCATCAGCAGTGCGGCATGAAGACCGTCATCACCAGCATCACGTGATACATCCAGACGTTTACCACCGTCACGGATAGCACTCTCTCCCACGCGGTAAATAATCGTCCCTTCCTTCGTTACGCTGTCCGGTTTCAATCCAGGGATACGGCCATCTTTTTTGACTTTATCGCCATGCAGAATGTTGGCCTCTTTACGAGCCCGTTGTGCATTCCGCTGGCGTAAAATTTTCAGCGCTTCATCATCACCACCTGCGGCTTTGAACTGCAGCCAGTCAACCCATGTACGGCGTTTATGAATGTCATAAGCTGCCTGCCGGTCTTTTTTATAAATGGCATTTGCCCGTTCAAGTTCTTCCCCAAGCGCCTTACTTGCCAGACCATATAAATGGCGTTTATTCACACCCGGTCCTTTCAGTAACTTGATAGCTGCCCGCTTTAACCGGCCTGTCCTTTTGGCATTTTCAATGAGGCGATCACGTTTAACCTTTGCCAGACGCAGTGCTTCGTTACGGGCAGCAGTAAGCCGTTGCTGTTCACTCTGGTAGCGCCCGTAAAGAACTGAGGTACTTGCACCCTGAGAACCCAGCGGTTTGCCCTCATAGCGTTTACCACTGTTAATCGACATAACGGGAATCTCCCCAAGGTGAACCTGTCGGTTTTCACGAATTGGTGGGGGGCGTTCTCCGGGCCGCTTAACATGTACAGCTGAACCGAATCGTTGTTTAATCGCTTCTGGGGAAAGTCTGGAAGGTTTCGTGTCGGGTATGGAAGACTCAAACGAGCCTAATTTCTTTTCAAGCGCTGCTCGGGACAGAGAGCGATCTACAGAGCTGGCTTTTACAGCAAGGCCATCGGGACCAGTAATAACGAATCCATTCCCTTTCTGGCGTAACTCAAGCCCATTCTGGCGCATTGCCTGATGTAACTCTTGCCAGTTAGCCGCTCTCTTTAATTGATCTGCGCATTCCCTCTTTATCCAGCCAAGCAAACTTTCTCTGCCGGAATGCCTTTCCATATCTGCCGCATTATTTTCGGATCGCGTCTTACTTGCCCGGTGATTATCGCTTTCAAGGCCAAATTCCTTTTCGAGTGCCATACATACCGCTGAACGGGTTTTGTAATCGTTGTAGGGGGTATGAATGTTGTAAGTTTGTGGATGGATTTTATTTATAGCGATATGGATATGCACATTATCAGTGTCGTAATGAACAGCACTGACACGCTGATGATCGGCATACCCCATAGCCGCGCAGATACGTTCTTCTACAGCATCCAGAACCTCCTGTGACGGTTTTTCTCCAGGACGAAAGGAAACGATAAGGTGATAGGTCTTGTCGCCCGCTGCGCGCGTATTACGCCGTTGTGTAGGCTCAATCTCATAACGGGCCGCATCAAGGATATTTTCATGATGACAGTTCGTAACCTTAATAGCACCCACGCGCTCCTGTTTGTTTTGGGGATCTTGCACATACTTGGCAAGCTCAACAAAACTACTCTTTTTGACATTTCGCATTGGGATGTGACGCGAAATCACGATGCCCCCAGGATTTTAGCAGCTAAAATCATTTGATCAGTATCCTATCCATTACTGTTCGTAGCTCGTTTTGGGTTGACTCAATTTTTGCCAAAAGAGTTTTGATTAGTGACACGGAAAAATTACGGGTTCTCTCGTCATTGGAAAGCCACAACTTCAGTAATCCGCCAAGTCGACCTAAATCACCATTTACCCGACTCAGCTCCTGAACCTGTTCAATATCGACCATGGATTCCACTTCATAACCCATTCCAACCTTACGCAGAAATGCGGCAGTGCTCAGTCCAGCGGCATCTGCGTTGCGCTTAATGATCGCTTCTTCTTCTGGCAGAACTGGCACACGAATGTGCTTGCCATGCTTACGTGTAGTTTTCACTTGTTCCGTCATTTGACCTCACTCGCGGCGGTAGCCGCGTAGCCTCGCAGAGCAGGACTCCCCTTGAGAATCGAAGATGCGAATAGGGGAGAGTAAAGTTTGATAACCTGTTTACAGGTTAGCTAACTTTACATGTCCTGCCCGGCTTTCGCCGGTGTTTACGCCAAGGAAAGTCTACACAAAGAAAAGTGGAATGTCGTGTTTTTTGGTGCAAAACTGTGGATATAACGAAAAAACGGCGTTACTATGCCGCATACACCGGAAAACCAACGTTTTCCGGGCGTTTTACAACTGTTATCCTGCTAAAATACACACGGAAATACACAGAAATACCTCATAAATACACACGCAGGTTATCGGATGGGAAAAGACTATTTAACTGACCTACAGGAGTGGGTTACGCAGAAAAAGGGGCTGAACAGCAAGAGTGCAAACAGCGCGAGGGTAGTCTTCCTGGCAATCCGGGAAGACGTCAAAAACGCGATTGAAGCCGGTTACTCTCTTACAACGATATGGGAACACATGCACGAAACTGGTCGTGTTAATACCACATACGAAACTTTTCGTCGGCATGTCCGGCGATACATAGATGAGCGAAAACGTGCAGCTGCTGTTAGCGAAAGTACACCTGCTGGAACTGCGGTAAAGAAAGAAAGCCAACAAGCCGGACCGTCACCAAAGAAAGAAAACGTGATCCCGGAGAGAACGCCAGTCAAAAGAGAGCCGCCTACGAATCCCGGCAGTCAGCTGCCAACTTTTAATTTTAATCCTGGAAAAAAGAAGGGGACTAACTAATGCCTACTGCAGACAAAAATAAAAAACAAAGTGAAGCTGAATCAGTGCCGGTACGCCATGCTGTTCACAGCGCCCAGCAAGGAAAAGGTGGTTGTGGTAAATCCGTTAGTACCGCTTTGCTGGGAATGTACAAGATTAGCAAAGGTGAACTACCGCTGTGCATCGATACCGATCCGCTCAATCCGACATTCTCTAATTATGAAAAACTGAACGTCCGACAGCTGAACATCATGGAAGGTGATGAAATTAATCAACGCAAACTGGATACCCTCATCCAGTGGATTGATGAAGCCGGTGACAGGGACGTTATTATCGATAACGGCGCTCCGTCATTTATTCCGTTATCAAGTTATATGATTAGCCAGCAAATCCCCGCCCTGCTTTATGAAATGGGTAAACAGCTTGTCATTCATATCTCGATTGTGGGGGGGCAGGCACATGATTACACCGTCGAGGGGTTCAAGGCCATGGTGGAGCAGTATCCGTCAGAAACCCGTTTTGTTGTCTGGCTTAACCCGTATTGGGGCGCGGTGGAATCCGATCAGGGAGTGCCATTCGAAGAATCAGAAGCGTACCTGATGAATAAAGACAAGGTTGATGCGCTTATCCGTTTGCCTACGCTCAAAAAAGAGTTACACGGCCAGGACTTTGCCGACATGCTGGAAAACTACAAGACCTTCGATGAGGCCATTGAAGATAAATCATTATCTATTATGGTTCGCCAGCGCCTGAAACAGGTTCGCGCCCTTATTTTCGAACAGCTTGATTTAGCAACGGTGATCTGATGGATGATAAGACGGAAGAACTCATTGCGCTCATTGCTAAAAAGCACGGTATAGCTCTGGATGAAACCGATCCGATTATGGTCGTTCCTACCCTGCTTCGTTATTTGCTGGATGAAAGCCAGGAGAAACAGGGAGAAATTCTGGATGAGTTTAAATCCGAGCTACAAAGCGCCCTGATGCAATGGGATTACAGCGCGAAGGATAAGGCTGACCGTATCCTCAACGCCGCGCTAAAGGCCAATACGGAAGTAATGGAGCGGGTTTTGACATCTACGGCTACAGAAACCGCTGCCATAATAAGAAAAGAAGTTCAGGACGAGATCAGAAAATCGCGGTCGCACATAGAAGGGGCAAGAAAACTTGCCATGATGAATATGGCGTCGGCAGTAATCACCTTAATGGCTGCTGCAGTCGCATTCGTTGCAACGTTTTACTAGTGGAGTGACACTGTAACGGAATTAATTTTAGCGGCTAAAGTGCGTGCCTTATCGCCAACTGGCCTCAAGAAAACCTCAATTCAGGAGGCCGCCCGAAAGGATGGTAATGAATGACTACGCTATTTAGGAAAAATTACCCACGAAAAAGCAGGGTAGTAGAAATTCTGTTTTTTATTCTGTTTATCGTGTTGATGACACCGATATCCCCATTATTACTGGTCTGGATAATCGGAAAAATAATTGAGCCAGTTATTGAATTGTATAACGACGTGGTATGGGCGTCGTTCAACACACTGCACAATAAAATTAACCCATATAAGGAAAACTGAAATGGCAACTTTGCAGGAATTAATCGACCTGACGCCAGAACAGGAAAAAGCGTGGAATCGCCTTGTGAAGGCTGTAAAGGATTTCAGGGCAGCCGGAGGAAAGTTTTATAGCGTCCTGGACACGCTGAGCGCATACAACGGCGAGCACGTTGCCAGCATTGATAACGATAAGGGCTACCACACTGCAAGCGTCTATATGCCTAGCATTGATGCGCCAGGGTTAACCAGTTGGGCTGATGATTGGCACGGCATCACACTGAAAGATGGCGTTGAAGTGGATGAGGACTAACACATGACTACTTTTACCGACGAGGACAAAGAACTAATTAAAGAAATCAGAGAGCGAATTGGCAGCCTGGACGTGCGAGACAATATTGAGCGCCGGGCTTATGAAATTGCTCTGGCATCGCTGGAAGCAGAGGCAGTTATGTTCTGTATATCAGGACAAAATGTAGATTCAGAAGAACATGTATCAACCAGCAAAGCGGTTGTTGATGCCTGGGTTGAAGAATGGAATCAGGTTGACAGAACTCCTGGCGAGCCACTGTACAAAACTGTGCCACTCTACCATCACCCCGCCTTGCCAGCGTCGGTAGTGCCTGAAGGACTGGTTAAAGCAGTGCGTTTCTATGAACAGGTAAAGCGTGAGAATCCGCCAGTCGAAACCGTAGCATGGAAAGACGCTGTTGACTGGGTTCTCGAAGAGGCTTGTCTGGCTGTAAAAGCATCATCAGGGAAGGATGCATAGTGCGTACCTGCCTTTCTCCTGCAGCAAACGGTTATCTATAAAAAAATCCCCGCACAACGCGGGGATAGACTCATAAAAAAGTGACAGTAAAAACTGATATGTCAAGTTATTGCTCTTGTAAGACTCAGACTATTCCCCTTACTTAGTGATGGAGCCTGCTCTCTTTGTAGCTTTTCTTTCTGTTCCTTCGCCTGCTTCCGCATCAGATTCTCATGTGCTCGCTGCGCGGCCCGCATTTCATCCCATCCTTCGGCAAGCTCTGGTTTATCATGTCGTACTTTGGCCTTCGCCAGCTCGTGTATACGCGGACCATGTAACCCCATTCCCTCATGAATCTCTTTGACAGTTTCCAGCCGGTTCTGCAGGCGACTCAGCAATGACTGTTGTTGTTGTACCTGTGACTTCCATTTTGCCTTCTGGCCGGGCAGAGCCAAAAACCCAGGCTGACGACTCATCATCTGCTGCAGAACCGCCTCCTGCTTGTCTATCAGCGATTCCAGCCGGTTTTCAAGGTTTTCTGCCTGCGTTTCTTTATCCGCTACTGCCGCCTCTACCGCATCATTATATTCCTGCTCAATGTTACCGGCGTCAGTTTGCGAATCCTGCAAATGGTATGGGTCATTGATCAACTGCTGCTGTTCGTCATACAGTTGCTGTACCTGTTCCTGGATATTTACGGCTTCCGACTCTGCGAGAAGATCAGGTGTAATATCAGGCTGCTGACGAGGGGGGGGGGAGGTATCCCGGACCGCGCCGGGATTTTTAAATGGAGTAGTTGGCTTCATCCGGGACTCCTGCGCTATTCGCTATCTGGAGAACTTCCGGCCCTGCTTCTCTGTGGCTGCTGCTACCTGAGCTTTACCGGAAGTCTGGTCATACGAAATACTTTTTTCCGTACCTACTTCTGGCAGTTTATCGAAATTTTGGCGATCATGCTTGAAAATCTGCTTACCTACCTGCTGATATACTGATTGCTTATCTGCGTGTAAAATCGGCCCATTATAAGAGATGGCTTTATCCGGCCCCTTGGACAGATAAAGCGGGTAAATGCCTGGCTTTATGCTGCCCGCTCTATCAACATTGTCATTTTTCCATTTTCCAGCTTCTTCGCTTTGCAGCACTCGCTGGCCGTTCATGACAAGAACACGCTGTTTGCTCATGTCGGTGTTACTCCTTGTGTTATCATCAACCGTCTGTATTGAGATAGGGCTAACTGCTATTTTTAAGTTGAATCGGCAACTGATTACCCAACTACTCTTTAACCATCATCTAGGTATTCTCCGGCCCTATGGATAAATGCCGTTAAAAATGCGTTTGTGGGCTTCTTTCAGGCGCTGTTTGTCGAAAGGACCAAGATAGGGCTTTCTTCCAGCTACGATAAGTTAAGAGCTATTGTATCACGCTCAATCCCTCATCCCAGCCAGGTTGATAAGGATGTCAGTACTCTGATACAGATATTGGTGTTTTTGCCGCTCATTCCTAATGTTGTTTTGCATGTTGAGTATGGTTCTTAACTCTCCCTGCGTCACCTTACTCATAAGTAACATCACCGGTAATGATGCGTTTTTAGGAAATAGCCGCCAGGAACCATGAATTCTCTGCCCTGACGGAACTACATAGCCCTCAGGTTAAATTTTGTTTAGCTACATCTATACATTTTAGCGGCTAAAATTATGCAATAAATAATATTAATAAAAAAAATCCCGCGACTGCGGGATTCTGAGCGGAAATTGATACCTTTTATCCTTCAATAAGGCAAATTATTTTCACGTTTTCGAGATTTAGCTCTTCTTCTACACCAGTTGAATCAAACTTAATCCAGGCAAGCCCTTCTTCACTTGGGCGCTTGGTCAGGATAAGGCGGCCCTGCTCCCCCAGGTACTCAACGATAACAATAGCCTTTTTGAATTTATCAGGATCGGTTTCCTTTTCTGGCGTCTTACGGACCTTATCGGTCACATCGTTATCATCGTGGCCGTCCGTATCATCTTCGGCAGCTTCCGAATCGGTACGGCCATTGAAGGCGTCAATGGTGTCTGGATCACGCTTGCTGGATTCTTTTTCGTCCAGGAACTCACGGAAAACTTTCACCGCACTACGGGTAATGTCTTCACCCTCGTTCTCTTCAAGCAGTTTTTGAACTTCTTCCGGGTCTTGCTTGTAAGCCGTTACCAGCTCATTAACTACGGTAACATCACGGATTGAACCTTTATTAAAAGCATCTGCTATACAATCCGGCAGGTCCAGCAACGCTGCGTGTTGGGTTACGAACGCTGGCGACTTGCCAAGCCGTTTAGCAATCTGAGATTTTGATACCCCCTCAGCCAGTTTGCGGCCAATGTGTACGGCAATTTCACGCGCCGTCAGGTCATTACGCTGGATGTTCTCAATGACCTGATCATCGTCGCTATAGTCATTATCGATAAAAGCGGGAATTTGTTTCTTCCCGGCCACTTTACTGGCTCGCCAGCGACGTTCTCCATGGTTAATAATATAGCGCCCCGCTTGCTCCGGGTTCTCGCGAACGGAGACAGGCATTTTCACACCACGCGCTTTAATGGTATCAGCCAGCTCCTTAATGGATTCCTCTGAGAACCCTGGGTTGTCCTGCTTACGCGGTTGTTCAGGATCGGGATCAATCGCATCAACGTCCAGCATCAGTGGTTTACCCTCAGCACCTGCAGACGCATCAAGAAAGTCGGAGAGATCACCAACGGTATCAAGGCCAAGGCCGGAAGAATTTTTTTTAGTCATTATGCAATCTCCATCTTAGTAAAAACATGATAGGCCAGTGCTCTCATTTCCTGGCTGGCTTTACGTGCTGCTGTCTTCTTGATTTTCCAGACAGGGACATGTGAAGCCAGTGCATCAGCAATGCTGCTTCGCAACCCGACAGACACAGGAACCATTAACGTAGGGTAGGCCGTCTGCAGCTCCTGCAGGTGGTTTACATGGCGAGGATTGCGGCCATCTACTTTACTTGGAACCATACCAATAAATTCCAGCTTGCTGTTCATTTTGCGTTTCACCTGGGTGAAGGTGGTCAGCATTTTTTTAATACCCTGAATTGAGTACACCTCAAGCTCAATAGGGCATACCACAAAATCAGCGCTCGCCAGCGCAACTATAAGCGCATTGTTAACCGTAGGCGCAGTATCAATCAGGCAGACGTCAAAGCCACTGTCCGCCAGCTGCTGCAGGTTATGGCGGAACTGCTTCACCATTTCCGGCAGATTTAATTTTTCTACGTTTGCCAGTTGAATATCTGACTCAATGAGAGAAATTCCGATCTCAGGCATTTGGGTAAAGCGAGTTGGCTCGATCTCGCCCCACATTTCATTCGCTTTAATGCCGGACGAGAACTGTTTCAGGGTAAAAGAGGCGTTGCCCTGGGTATCCATATCGATTACAGCAACCCGCTTGCCTCGTTCTGAAAAATCAAATGCCAGATGAACCAGGGTGGAAGTCTTGCCAACACCACCTTTTTGATTTGCTGTAACCAATACTTTCATAGCCATCGCTATTCTTCCTGTTTACGTTTTGCCTCGTCAGCCCACTTTTTAACAATGAAAGCCTGCCGCTCCGGTAACACTACTTCAATACGCACAAAACCGTCAGGTACTTCTTGTTTATAGGCATCCCACACTCTGTTAACTGCCTGAGAAACAGCCCCGCGAGAAATATCCAGCGTTTCAACAAAATATTTCTGCGGTCTTCCTTCAACCAGTACGCCGTAAGCGATATCAAGCGTTTGCTTACCAACATTCAGGCTTCGGGTAACTCTTGCAAATACCTCATTAGTCAGGCGTTTTTTTTCATTGCCCGTTTTGGCAACATGCGGATCATTATTATTAACAGTCGTCATAAATTTACTTCCCGGTTCAACGCCTTTAACTAGACGCCTTAATGACACCGCAAACAAAGTTTAGCTAAACCACGTCTGCAGGTCAATAATTTTAGCTGCTAAAATACACTTTTTTCGATATAAAGAAACAGAAAACTACTCACTTTTCATCTATTATCAAAAAAAACCGGCTTATAGCCGGTTTATCCTTGGACATTTAACTAACGACTTAATTTCTTCTTTTTCATTCTGGCCTGCTCAATCTCTGTCCCAGCGACTTTTTTAAACCAATCAGGCAAATCATTAGAAATGAACTTTGTTTTATCTTGTTCTGTGCGGAAAAGTAATCGCCGTCTGTTATAACTGTTATCAAATACCCATACCCGGTCAGCCACGGCCATAGCTTTAGGTAGGTTGGTTACAGAACGCTCGTATCGTCTGAAAATATCATCAACAGGCACATTATGACCACCAAGGCTTACACGCTGGTTAACGCGAGCTACTGACATTCCTACATCTTTCACCCCCACATAGATTAAATTAATTTTGTAACCTGCAGTTGCAGCAAGCTGCATTAACTTAATCTCCCCCATTCCTGTGAGTGTCGTTTCTACAGCGAAAGTACATCTATTTTTGAGATTTTCCGTGCGCAGAAAAAGTGCCTGCTCTCCTGCCTTTCGATTGCTTATACCTTGTTCCCGCGCAATATCATCAGGGTTAACAACCTCTATTTTCCCAAGGATATGTCGCTTAACTAGGGTAGATTTTCCTGCACCATTAGGCCCAGCAATAACCCAGAGTTGAGGACGCATCAGAGCTTAACCTCAACTACTTTTTCTGTACCAGTCATGAAACTCACCAGTTCCTTACGGCCATCTGGATATTCTTTTATAACACACCCTTCTGGTGTATTTCGTTCAGCGTAATAAATAGGTACGCCACTAAGAAGATTGGCACGGGCTTCTTCACCTGCATCATATCCAAGTTGTCTATCAAAAACGGTAAAAAATCGTGCTTCATCAGAAGGTGTCATTTCGGCCAGATGAGATAGATCCATACTCATATTCAACCCTCTATAATTTACAATTAGAAATTAACTGACATTATACAATCAGAAATGCCAACGCATTCATTCTATCTATGACACTTTGGGTTTCCATGTTGCCATAATGTAAGTGAGAGTAGCCAGTACAAGGAAACTGGTCACGAACGGCCAGGCTGCAGCAAATGGGCCATCACTCCATTTAAACAGCATTTTAAAAAACTGGATGACAACGTTCGCGATCAGCAGGAAGCGAACAGGAATCCAGAGTATGACCAGCACCATGTATACCGCACCAATGACGCCATACAGGATATTACGTACTGTGTTTTCTGATGCTGGACCAGCGACATCCTCGACCGCCCGAATTTGCTGCGGTTTACTGCCCTCTTGACGAGGAAATTTAACGACATTGGTCATACCGGCCTCCTGCTTTATTCAAGGGGTTTACCAAACCTTTACGTATATTATAGGACATATTGTCCTAAAATTGCAATTTTAGCAGCTAAAATCCGTTTCACACCTTCCAGATTTTACCCAATCCTGCATATTCAACCAGAATAG
>ENA-UOYZ01000056-UOYZ01000056.1-food-metagenome-genome-assembly--contig:-NODE-56-length-39214-cov-9.252177_pt1 | contig 39214 bp, 41 predicted proteins | sample MGYA00249881_ERZ772720 | MGnify/ENA primary metagenome ERZ772720 (study PRJEB29005, sample SAMN08379459) | food metagenome | isolation source: cheese spiked with Escherichia coli O103 | study: EMG produced...
TTTTCTAATAGCTGTCAGTAAAATTTTCTATGAAAAAGCCTGTCAGTGACAGGTTTTCAATAATTTCTTTCCAATAAAATTTGTGTTGCTTCTTCTAAAATCTGCCGATTTGGCGACTCTGGTAATTTCCGAATTTCATTCAAAGCCAGTTCTGTTAATCTTCCAGCAACAAGGAGCGCTCCTGCTATCCCACCTGATTCTGTCACTAATTCTGCTAAATCTAAACATTCTTGTCTTGACAAATTTTCTGGCGCTTCTAAATAAGGAGCAATCGCTTCATCATTTACTTCACGAGCCAAGAGTAAAGGTAATGTATAAATCCCTTGACGGAAATCTGTCAAAATAGGTTTATCAGCTTCATCAAGTCCTACTGTAAAATTTAAAATGTCATCATAAACTTGAAAAGCAAGACCAATTGCTCGACCAATTTTACGGGCAGAATGTTGTAATTTTTTATCCCCACCAGCAAAATAAACACCTTCTAAACAGCTAAGACTCAGTAATTCAGCTGTTTTTCCACTAATTGCTTTCATATAGCGTCTCGCTGTATTATTTTTGTCAAAAGCAGATTGCATTTGAGTCAATTCACCCTGAAGAATTTTTTTCATTGATTGAGCATTTTTAGCGACAAAACTTGTCCCATTCATGGTTTCAATCAATAATTCAAAATAAACAGTATAAACAAAATCTCCAGCATAAACAGCTACATCTTTGCCAAATTGTGACTCTATTGACGGTAAACCACGTCTTAAAGGAGAGTCGTCGATAATATCATCGTGAATCAATGTTGCTGAATGAAGCATCTCTAATGATGCAGCGATTTTAATGAGCTTCTCTTCATCTTTAGAGCCATTAGGGACAATCCCAGCGAACAGCAAAAAAAGCGCAGGACGAACCATTTTCCCGCCACGTGATGCAAATTTCTCTAGTGCTGCTTCTATCTCTTGATTATTAATTTTTAAACGCTCAATCATGAGCGCTTGAACATCCTTTAATTTATTCTGAATTTCGGGATAATCCTGCCAAAATGTGAGCAATGTTTTTTCTCTTTCCTCTCGATAATTCATTCATTTCTTTTGATAATGACTTATCAAATATCTTACTCCATTTTAGCAAAATAGACCCAATGTTGCGAACATAATGGCTTTTTTTCATAAGTAAAAAGAAGTTCAGATGAACTCCTTTTTTTATCGAATTTCCATAATTTGACTTTGAGGTAGGCGGTAACTTGGTTTTCCTTTGTCTTCTGAATTTCCAAGCGGAATAATTAGTTCTGGGCGATAACGTTTTTCAACTTCTAAAATTTCATTCACTTTTTGAGTTCGATTAAAGCCCATGATGATGTTGCTTTCATAACCGTAATTTTTAATAGCCAAAACAAGATTCATTGTAACCAAACCAATATTGATAGAAAGATAATTACTTTCATGAAGTTCTTCAAATCCTTCATACATTTGTGGATAACGACTATTGAAGCGCAGAAGTTGTTCATCGTCCAACTCTCCAGCTCCTAATCTAGCAATATCACGAGAACGTTCAACTAAATCTGTATCGCTAAAGAGGACGATGACTGCACCAGCTTGTTTGATTTGTTCGTGATTGCCAGGATCAACTTCAGAAAGTAATGCTTCCCGTTTTTCTTCTGATTCTACAATGACAAAATGCCAACTTTGAATATTGTGGGCAGAAGGAGCTAAACTTGCTGCAGAAATAATTTGTTTAACATCCACTGTGGGAATTTTTTTACCGTCAAAGTTTTTTACTTTGTGTCGTGATTTATTGAGCTTTACGTAATCCATGATACTCCTCTATTCCTCTTATGAGATGTAGCTGAATAGTTTCTCTGAAATTGTTTGCATCAATTTCTAAGTCTAGTAGAGCAGACACCCGTTTTTTCTTTGTTTATATTTTAGCAAATTTTTGTCACTTTTGCATAGCATATTTATTCATTATATTTATTTTTTTTATTAAATATAGGTTATTTCCGAAATATTTTACTGACAAAAATGGAAATAAAAAAACTGCCTGGTCAGCAGTTTTTATATTAGGCTAATTTGGCCTTATTTTTCTTAATTTGTTTTGAACGTAATTGTCCACAAGCTGCATCAATATCTGTTCCATGTTCTTGACGAACGACACAGTTAATGCCATTTTTCTTCAAAACATCATAAAATTTTGCCGTATTATCTTTTGTTGAACGTTCATATTTAATATGTTCTGCAACTGGATTGTATGGAATCAAGTTAACATAAGACAATTTATTTCTAGGTTTTATCAAGTCAGCCAATTGTTGAGCAATTTCTGGGCTGTCATTTTCACCAGAAAGCATAATATATTCGTAAGTCACACGTCGATTGGTTGTTTCTGTGTAATAGTCAATCGCTTCAAAAAGTTTTTCAAGTGGTGCGTTACGAGTAATACGCATCAATGAAGTACGCAACTCATTATTTGGAGCATGAAGTGAAATTGCTAAATTAATTTGTAGATTTTCATGCGCAAATTCTTTAATTTTTACTGGCATAAATCCACAAGTTGAAACTGTGATGTGACGGGCTCCAATTGCCAGTCCATTATCATCATTAATGACACGCAAGAAGTTCATTAGATGTTCGTAATTATCAAAAGGTTCACCAATTCCCATAACTACCACGTGTGAAACACGTTCATCTAAACCACGTTCATCAAAGTATTTTTGAACGAGCATGATTTGGCTGACAATTTCCCCAGCAGTCACATCACGTTCTTTTTTCAAAATCCCAGAAGCACAGAAAGTACAACCCATATTACAACCTACTTGAGTTGTAACACAAACAGACAAACCATAAGATTGACGCATCAAAACTGTTTCAATCATCATCTTGTCAGGAAGCATAAATAGATATTTCACTGTTCCGTCAGCAGATTCTTGAACAACAACTTGTTCTAATGGATTCAAAATAAAATGCTCATTAAGTTTATCAATAAAAGCAGCTGATAAATTGCTCATTTCTTCAAAAGATTGAACACGTTTACGGTAAAGCCAATCCCAAACCTGAGTTGCTCGGAATTTCTTTTCTCCATTTTCAATTGCCCATTCAATTAATTGGTCACGTGTCAATCCATAAATTGAAGGACGCGTTTCTGTTATTATATTCTCTGTCATTATTTTCCTTAAGTATCTCAAATTTTAATCGTGCAATTTTTCATATCCCTTGAATACACTCATAAAATCAATTTAAATTATTATCATTTATTTATTTATGAAAAACTAAATCACTTAGAAGTCCATAAATGTTAATTCTACGATAATTTTTAGTCTTTGACAAGTTGGCTGACCGTCAAATAACTTTTACAAAATCCTCAATCCTTTTTACGATTACGAATGACAAAGCCTTGATTCTCTTGCTTTTTAGTCTCTGTTTGCTCAACTTTTTTACGAGGATTCCGTTTTTTCATTGTAAATTTTTTATCAGAATCTTTAGCTGGATTTTGTTTTTTATTGTCTGTTTTTCTCTCTTGAGATTTTTTACTGACAGAAACTTTTTTATTTTTGTCAGTAACTTTTGGTTTTCTGTCAGTAGATTTTTCACGAATTTTAAAATCTTTTCGAGCTTCTGATGAATTTTCCGAACGTTTGTCTTCTTTAGTAACTTTCTGTTCATCACGCGCCCGATTTCGATTACGATTTCTCTTACGACGTGGCTTATCAAATCCTTGCTTCAACTCTTTTTCGGTAAAAAGTTTCTCAGAAACAAAAGCTTCATCTTTTGTCCGAATCCGCCGTAAAACAAAATAAGCACAACCGTAATTACAATATTCATTGACATAATCTTCAAGATGATCAATTTTATTGTCTGCCAACATTTTTCTACGACTGGTTGAGAAAAAACCCTTCAAACGCAATTGCTCAAAGCCCCAATCTCCCACAATATAATCATACTTATCTAAAACATCAGAAAAACGTTGTTCTAATTTTTCCGCATCAAAAGCCTCACGATAATTATGAACAATATGAAAAGTTCGTTGTCCAACTTGAACAACTTCCCCTACTGCCATAACATGTTCGCCAGGATATTTATTATAATTTAACTTACTTTCGTCTATTACTTTAGCCATTAATTTTTCTATTTCTATTTATTTTTAAAATGTTCTGCTACAATTTCCCGTAAGAAATAAGGGAATAAAATTTCTGATTTTCCCAATTTTTTCAATAAAGGGAAATACCAAGCAAACAAATATTGGTCAGGTAAAACAATTTGATAACTCTCTTCATCAGAAATTTTTTCAAGTGACTGATTTTCCGAATTTTTTATGTAAAAATCACCTTCGCGTGGCTCAATTCCATGAAATATAAGAGAACCAAATGTTTTTCCACGAAAACCCATTCCTTGAATTTTTTGGGTGGCAAGGAAATCCGAAACATCCATAATTTCAAGCAAAACTTGTCTAAGTTCTTCACCTGTAAATGTGAAACGAACTAAACGAATCGAATGGGGTAAAAATTCATGTAAATCATCTAAAGTTAAATGATTTGGTAATTCATCTGTCACCAACAAACCGGAATTCATGAGACAAAGTTTTGTATTTCCATAATCCGCAAAGATTTTTGCCAAATAATGACTTCCCTTGAAATCCGGAAAAACATTAGGTAAGGCTTTAGGTAAATCAGCAACGACTGTTCCCTCTAAGAGTTTATGGCCTCTCAGTTCCCAACCATTGGTTTCTACCAAATCCGATTTCCTTTGAGGAAGCGTATTGGTTGCTATAGCTTCAATTTGTGCATCAACTAATTGATTATTTTCATTAAAAGTTAAATCAATTTGCCCCACATATTCGCCGTAGCGTCCAGCAGCTGCAAGAAGGGTTTGATTAACTTGAGCACCATGTTCAAATAAATGATGTGTATGAGCTCCAATAATCAAGTCAATCTCATCATAGTCCTTCGCAATTTGCTCATCAACATTCTTACCCAAATGAGAAAGTAAAATGGTAAAATCACAATCCAGTTTTGGTAAAAGTTCATCTAAAACCACAAAAGGGTCTGACAATTCCCAGCCCGCCTGTGGATAAGCAAGAACATAAGGGGCTGTCAAACCAATTAATCCAATTCGTAAGCCAAATGAAGTCGTGACTATCAAAGGCTCAGATTGTGCAAAATTTGTCGCCAAATTTGACAAGAGAACAGGAAAATTAGCTTCATCATAGAGATGAGAAAGCATCTCATGTGTCAGTCCTAATCCCTCATTATTACCTATTGTCGCCGCCGTCAAATCTAAACGATTCATCAATTCAACATTAAATTGTCCCTCTGTTGCCTCCGTCAAAGGATGAACCCGATCCACATTGTCACCCAAGTCAAAAGACAAACTTTCAACTTCTTCATGTGATTTTTCCGCAAAAAAACGCTCAATCACAGGGAAACGTTCCAAGTGAGAGTGTAAATCATTCAAATGGAGGATACGCAGTTTATTCATAATACTATTCTATCATAATACCCCAATACAGCACAATAGAGGGGGAAAAATCTATTTTATACAATTACGCAACAAAAGCGCTACCTAAAGTAGCACAATATACAACATTTTAAACGTAACAAAAAGCGTAAAAAACAAGAACGTAGTAAAAAGCGTAGTAAAACATCATTAATTTTTGCGAAGTGGTACTCTCTTAATATTTAAATTTGTTATAAAAAACACCGTTATCGATGCAGTTTTTTTAGTAAAAATTTTATTGAAACTTATGATGTGATTTTAGCCAATTAAATAGACGATGTATCAAGGGTTGAACCACAAAAAAGAATAAAGGGATAGCTACAATAGCTGAGCGAGACCAATTTATTAAGTAACTTATGAAAAAGTGATTTTCAATGTAGTTATGTGTTAAATAAGTTGAAATAGCCATTATTATTGTGCTATTGAAAATGATGACAAGAAGTGGGAAACTGATGTCTTTAGAAATATTAGATAACCACTGAGATTTATTATGAAGTAATCTAACAACTGGGACTGAAAATATTTTTTTTACAATATAAACTGCAACAAAAATAACAGGAAATATGAATAATTCCTTTTTTACACTATAGTTATAAATACCAAATCGCCAGAGCATATTATAATTTGACATAAAAAAACCATTGTAGCCATAATTACTAAGCCAATAGTTTCCGGATGATGGATAACTCTTTTTAACACTTTATTTCCTCTATAAATATTTATTGAATAATTATTTTAACTTTCTAACTAAATTATATACTAATAATACTAAGAAAACCAAAATTATGAATCAATACATATATTACTTCCCTAACTATTTGTTAAAAGTGTTCAATAATTAGTATTTAACTATTCTAACCTACTCTAAAAAATGCAATAAAGGAAAGTTCTCCCCTTTTTGCCTACAACCGAGATTAAAACGCCATTTTAGTGTTTTGCCCCCCTATATAAAAATTTTCAAAATTGGTTTTTCACGCAAGACGAGATCTATATGTGTGATCTCCCTGTAAAAAGTTATGGGTAGGGTTAATATAATTGATGAACAACATATTCAATAATTTCTTCGTTTTCTGTTAACTGATTGTGCTGAGTATTTATTCCATCAAATATTTTCTCGTGGTAGCTGGAAATATTATTGTAAATTTTACTACTTGAAAGTGCACTAGTGAGAGGTACAACCCCATCACCGTTATTCTTATAGTTTCCTGCAATTGAGATCATTCGCAAGCTATGAGGGATTTTCCCTTTTTTGTTTATCATGCGCCTTAACATATCTGTTTCGGTTAACGAAGAACTATTGGGATAAGGGTTGGCATTTGAATCAAGATAATTATATGGTGTACCCAATGTGATAAGGTTTTTCATTTGTGATGTTGACTTCTGTGTCATTTTTTCCAAGTAGATTGTCCAGACTAATCCTCCATTAGAATGCCCCAATGCATTATAAAAATCGAAAGAATAGAGCTGATGAGCTTTTTTCATAGCTATATCAGTCCATTCTGCCTGTTTCTCTACCCCTTTTTCCGAACTATCTGAAAAGCTTATTACAATAAAAGGATCAATAGATTTTTTGCTTAAAGAAGATGTCCATTCTGTAGTGCCATCAGTCTTAACATTAATTTTCAGAATATCTTTTTTCCCAACTTGTTTCATTAACTCATTCATGAAACTATCAAAGCGATTTCCATTAGCGTCAGTTCCTGGTATTAATATCAAGGGGGCTTGTTTCTGAGCCACTTTTTGTTCAGATTTATATTTTATGGAGATATAAGTTGATATTGATAATAAAACAACTAGTATTATCAGCTGGAAAATTACTATTTTTTTGTGTTTTATTTTTTTGCCCTCAATTCATTTAGGATACTATTATAGCATAGCTACTAAGGCTAAACAATATTTCGTCTTACTAGCTTTCGCCTAATTTATAAGCAAGTGAAACTTAAGATTGCTATAGTATCTTCCTCAGAGCAATAAAGCATCTACAGATGCCCTAGCAGTTTGCTTGTGACAAACATAAGATTTATAACACAGGCAATATGAATAGGCTTTAAAAGCTTCTGTTCGCAAAAATAAAAAGCGCTATTGCGCTTCTTAAATTACTTTAATTTGGATTAAGCTCCTGTTGACCCAAATCCACCAGTCCGTTCTTCTTTTTCTTGATTTTCATCACCATCAGCGACCAAGAAAGGCATGAAGACTCCCTGAACCACGCGCTCCCCTTTTTCAATTACGACTTCTTCATCAGTGAAATTACGCATCTGCATAAACATATGCCCTTCATTATCAGGATTATTATAGTAATCCTTGTCAATAACACCTACTGAATTGATTAAAACCAAGCCTTTTTTACGAGGATTTGATGAACGGTCATACATATAAAGTACTTCATCTGACTGCATATAGGCCTTCAAACCTGTTGGAATTAATTTAATTTCCCCTGGCGCAAAACTAACGGTTTCAGCTGCTTCAATGTCATAACCTGCTGAATGTTCAGTTGAACGTTTTGGTATATTAATTCCAGCATTTTTATATTTAGTTACCACTTCAAATCCACGAATTTTCATCTCTTACCTCATTTGTTTTTTTCTATTATATCATAAAAAAAGCACTCAGAGAGCGCTTTTCATTTAGACTTCTTCAGCATTTGTTTCGATGAGATGTTGATACCAGTAATAAGAATCCTTCGGTATCCGTTTCAATGAACCTTCCATTGTTTCATCTTGGTCAACATAGACAAAGCCATAACGTTTTTGGTAGCCATTTAACCAAGAAAGGAGGTCAGTATAAGACCAAGTGTGATAACCAATGACTTTTGCTCCATCCGTCATCGCTTCTTTGATTGCTTTAACATGACTTTCTAGATATTTGATTCGATAATCATCATGAATTTTTCCATCTTCAACTTTATCATATTCGCCCAAGCCATTTTCTGTAATCATCACTGGAATACGATAACGAGAAGTGATACGACGAAGTGCAATTCTCAAGCCTTCAGGGTCAATTTCCCAATCCCAATTTGTTCGGTCAATAAAAGGATTTTGAATTTTTTTATGGAGGCCTGGAATTCCTGATTCTTTGGTTGTTCCTTTTTTACCACTTGTATTAAAGGAACCGACTCCAACTCCTCCGTCAACTGGATTCCATGCGTTAGTAGCTGTCTGGTAATAATTAATACCTAGAAAATCAGGTTTAGCTGATTTCAAAAGTTCAGCGTCCCCAGCTTCAAATTCAGGTGCTAGCCCATTTTCACGTAAATAAGCCATTGCCGCAATTGGGTATTCTCCGTAAAGATAAACATCCATCCAAAAGTGACTATAAAGCTCTTCTGCATTTTCAGCCGCTAAAACATTGAGTGGGTCAGAATCCTTAGCATATTGTGGCGTATAGGCAAACGAAGGGCCAATTTGTCCATCCATTTCAAGTTCATGAAATTTATTGATTACCGCAGCATTTGTCAGATTAGCAATATGATTGACCTGATAAAAAAGTTTCATATCTCTTTTTCCAGGTGGGTGAGTCGCGAGTGACCAACCTTGACTTGTAAAAATATTTTGTTCATTAAGCGATACCCAATATTTTACTTTACCTTTAAAAGCATTAAACAAAACTTCAGCATAGTTAACAAAATCTGCAATAATTTCTCGTGATTCCCAACCACCATATAAATCTTCTAAGGCTTGGGGCAAATCCCAATGATAAATCGTGACAATTGGTTCAATCTCATTAGCAATCAACTCATCAATCAAATCTTCATAGAATTTCAATCCTGCTTGATTGACTTCGCCACGTCCGTCAGGTAAAATCCGCGTCCAAGCAATTGAAAAACGGTAGGATTTAAGGCCCAACTCTTTCATTAAAGCCACATCTTCTTTATAGCGATGATAATGATCAACAGCGACATCCCCATTCGTTCCTTTAAAAGTCTTGCCTGGAATACGGACAAAATTATCCCAGACACTGGCTTTTTTGCCATCTTCAAAAGGCGCTCCCTCAACTTGATAGGCTGCCGAAGCCGAACCCCATAGAAAATCATTTGGAAATGCTTTTAATTTTTTGTGCTCCATTTTATTCCCCCATTACTTGTTTATAGTCTATATTATAACATTTGTAACCGTTTTATTTTGTTTTATCTTTTGGAATTTGTTTTTTTATTTTTACGTGATTATCCTAAAAAAGTTGTCTTAAAAGACAACTTTATTTTCTTGATTTTATTTTTATATCTTTATGTGCTTGTTGATTTTCTGCTTCTATTTTGTTGGCTTTCTTTTTTTGGCTGCGTGCAATAAGAATCATTGCCAAGCCAATTAAAACGATTGCTAAACCAAGCCAGTTATGATAAGCCACAAGCAATAGACCTAAACTGATAAAAGCGATGCCCCAGGTACTCATACAACACTCACATTAAAGAAGACAGCTGCTCCAAATGAGCTTCCTTTAATTAGCTGTTTAGCCATTGCTGCGTCAGTCGTTGCATCATCTGTCGGTGTTTCAAAGAAAAGTTTTAATCCTTGTTTTTTTGTATGTTTAAAGCCATTTTCTTCTAAAAGTTGAATAATTTCTTTTTGCATCATTGCAGAATTTACGAGTATCATAGTATTTCCTCCTCTATGAGTGTTTTTTATCACATCTGATAAGGTTTATATTATAAATCTTACCAGATTTAACAAAAAATGTGTAGAGCAAGTTTTCTTACTTGCTCTACCATTAATTTCAAATTTAGTCGAGTTCAGTTTCTTCCAGCTTGTTAGCTGCGATAACGAATGGTACCCAGATAACAAAGGTAATGATCAAGTTGATAATTGTAAGGACAATTGCCCGCCAGTCAAAACCGGTTGCCATGAAGGCATTCATAATTGGTGGTGTTACCCATGGCACAGCATTGACAACTGGGTCAACCAAGTGAAGGGCTGTTGCAGTGTAGGCAATGATTACAGAAATCAATGGAGCGACTGCAAATGGAATAAAGAAGATTGCATTCAAGACAACTGGCAGACCGAAGAGGACTGGTTCGTTGATGTTGAAGATACCAGGTGCAAGTCCGAGACGTCCAACAATCTTGTAGTCTTTACGTTTAGAGAAGAGAATGATTGCAATAACAAGTGTAATTGTACCACCTGATCCACCAAACCATGCAAAGGCGTCCCATGAACCACGTACCCAAAGGTTAACGTAGTCACCATTAATGGCATGTGCTTTGTCAACCGCACCTTTAGCAATCAAGTCACGGATACCTTGTGAGTGAACTTGGAAGTAGAGGGCTTGGTTATTAAGTCCAAGAGGTCCCCAGATACCATCGAGTACTGGTGCCAAAACGTTTGGTCCGTGAAGACCGAAGAACCAGAAGACTGAAACAAAGAGTGTAACAATCAGTACTGAGAAGATATTTTGTGACAGGATTTGGAATGGCTCTGCGATATAGTGGGTAATCAGGTTAATGACAGAGTCATTTGTCAATTTACCAATAATGTAGTAGATTAGACCAACGATATAAAGTGCTGCAATTGTAGGAATGATTGCTAAGAAAGCTTTTGCTACTGCAGGCGGAACTGATTCTGGCATCTTAATTGTGATGTCAGCAAGCATGAGTTTTGCATAAATAATAACTGCAAGGGCACCCATAATAATAACTGTGAAGTAAGCTCCAGCATCGAGGTGAGCTGAGGCAAAGAGTGGTTTCCAAGCGGCAAGTCCTTGATCACCAAGAACGCCATTAAGCTTGTCAGTTGCTGCTACACCAGCTTTACCTGTACCAAGGGCTGCTGTAAATTTACCCATTTGGTTTGGCAAACCTGCAAATAAGGTTGCAACTGATACGATACCACCAGCGAGGTCATTGACTCCGTAAGCGCGGGCCAAATTGTAACCCCAAGAAAAGGCAAAGATAAGACCAATAACTGTCAGTGTTCCTTGGTTAACAAGGGCTGAAATATTGTTCAAATCACCAATGATTGGTGTATTAGCAAGTGTCCAGACTTTCTCTGGTGCTAATTTTGAGAATGCTGTTGCTCCCAACATCATTTGTTGGATAGCTGACGGGAATGTTGTCACGATAGCTGAAATCATGGCAGCTAAGGCACCAGCAAGTGTTGCTGGCAACATACCGATAAATGAGTCACGCAGCGCAACTAGGTGTTTTTGAGACCCAATCTTTGCCGCAACAGGGACGAGATATTTCTCCATCCACGCAGTAATTCCGTTCATGGAATTCCTCCTTTATAATATAATAATAAATAACTTTCAAAAAAACTTTTTGAACATAATTAAGGTTCTGTCAGTACTGACAGGCATAGATTATCGATTATTTTTTGCTCTCGATAAGTTTAAATGAGCTCCATGGTTTTAGGAAATCGAGTAGGAATAATTCATCATCTGCGATACGTCCAACGACATTGACTCGACCATCATTTTCCATTTCACGTAAGGCGATTTGAGTTTCACCTTTATATTGACCATAGCCTTCGTTGTCAATAATGACATCGCCACGTTGAATTTTATCAGTATCGTGAGCGGGGAATTCAAGGTCTTTATAAGTGATTCTTGTCATTGTTGAACGGAGCATGTAAGCTGATTTATCACCACGGTAGCTATGTGTCGCTTCAAAAAGACATTTGCGTTCATTTTCACTGATTGTTTCACGTGGAACGACTTTAATCTCAGGCATGCTTGCGTTAAATGCTTGGCTCATCGCTTTAAGTTCTTCTTCGCTCGCATAAGCATTGGCAATAGTCACATCATCAATTCCACCGAGGAGTTTGTAATGTTTAACTTGTGTCGCAATTTCAAGGCTTCTGTGGTCTTCAAGAGTACAAAGGCCATCTTGAGTTGGCCAAGGACCAAATGTTGCTGCTTGCGAATTGACAAAGGCCATGGTGTTTAAATTATAGCCCTTGAATTTTTCTGTACATTTAAGATAATGGTTAAATTCCAATCCTGTGCAACGATGTGGGTAGAAATTGTGACTTCCCAACAGTTTTTCAGTATCAGGTGAGTAATCCATTATTGAATCAACATAGGTTGTTCCCTGACTCATGTTGATTTCAATTTTGATTCCGTAAGGATTTCGGGTCATTCTGGCTTCTTCGGCTCCTGTGAATCCTATGTCAAGTCGAACTCCATCTGCACCCATTTCATGGAAAAAGCTGAGGTCATCATAACTAATGTTAAGTTGTGTAAAGAGACCTGGATTGATATCCACCATGACTTCCATTCCTAACTGATTGGCGTAATCAACAACTTTTTTGAAAGCTGCAAGAACCCCTTCTTTATCTCCATCAATTTCGAGTAAAGAAGTGAAGACACGCTTAAATCCATATTGATGCGCTAAATCAAGATAAGCTTTATCTGCCTCAAAATTTGAGCGTTCTGGATAGATAGATACCCCTAATTTTCCCATTTTTTTCTCCTTTTTCTTATTTGTTTATTTCCTTTTTTTATTTCTGAAATAAACCTTAAGTCTATGATAAGGCTTTCATTTTATTTTTGCAAGCGATATCATCTTAAAAAAAACATGTTTCTTAAATTGAAACATTAACGATAAATTCTCATTTTTAGATAGGTTTAACGCTTTCTTTCGCTAAAATCTTTAAAATAAGGCAAATTGACCTATACCAATTCTTGTCAGTAATATCAGTGTAACAAACAAACTACTCCTCCCACAATATTCTAATTTTTTAATTTCTTTAATTTTTATCAAAAAAGTTACTGACAAAGCTGTCAGTAACTTTTTTAAAAATATTCACGAAGAATCGCCTGATTCTCTTTTAAAATTTTTGCCGTAAATTGGCCAATGGTCATTTTTTCTCTTTTTCCTTCTCCGAGACTAATATTGTTTTCAGGAATAATTTCGTCAGTAATTTCAACTGAAAAATCGGGCTGACCGTGTACTTTTAAAAATTCCTGTAAGTTAACAATTCGTGCCTGCATATAAGGAACAAGTTTAATTTCTGCTCGCTGTGGCTCTGTCAGTTCTTCTTCAAGGAGAATATCTGAGGGTGCTTGCCAACTAATTTCCGAAAATGAACCAGCATGGCTTGAAATAAAACGATAAAATGCTTGTTTTGCCTCGTCAGTCAAAGTTATCAGTTCTTTGATAACAAATGTCATTTCTGAAAATTCATAGAGAAGATAGCCCAAAGCCTTACCATTTTCGCGATAAATCGCACAGTGAGGTTGTGATTTAAAACTGAAAAAGTAAGACCAAAGTTCTGGAGAGCGAATAAGTGAGCCTTGATTATCAGCCTTTTGATGAACTTCTGTCAGTACTTTAAAAAGGGCTGTATTTTTACTGATAGAAAATTCACTAGCATTTTCATCATCAAACTCAAACTTTTCTCGACTAATTTCGCCCGCACTTCTCTTACCTTTAGGAAAATCTTGAGCTGCTAGTCGATAATGTTTTTGATTAAAAGCATAATGATAACCAAATTTTTCATAAAAAGCATATGAAAATGGTGCTAAATATGAAAAAATCACTCCTTTTTCATAATTATCTCGCAAACTTTTGGTCATTAATTGTCGAATGGCTCCATTGCCTCGAAACTCAGGATAACTGGCAACATAACCAATTCCAGAAGTTTTGACTTCTTGATTTTTCCAATAAACATTAAAGTGTGAGTCAATCACCATTGACGTCAGTTTTTGATTTTCGTAGTGGCCATAAGGAGTTGAAAATTCAAGTAATTTGTCAAAAGCTTTTGCCCGTTCCTTTGTTTTAGGCTTATGAAAGGCATAAGTTGCTAAATCTAAAAATTCTTTATTATTTTTTGTATTCGCATTCATAAATTCATTTTAACACAAATTTGTAGGAATAAGAAAACATTTTTGTTAACGTTTACTTTTTTGATCTTTCTAATCGTCCAATAGAAAAACAGCCAAAATCGGCTGTTTCAAATCAAAATTTTAATTTCTTCGAGACCAACTATTTAGCCCAAAATTACTGACAGCTTTCAGTATCTTGTTCTTAAGAGCAATCAGTACTTTTTAATTCTTTCCAATTCAAAATCATCATTCAAGGCTGATTCTGTCAGTAAAGTCAAACAGTAAAACTGAAAATTCAGTTTAGTATTATAATCTTTCCGCCTAGCTTATCACTGAAAATAAAGCGCATGAAAACAACTTATTTCTTTGTAAATCTGAAAGTCTTAAAATTTTCATTGTCTGACACTTTACTTATCTTGCTCTACCGCCATTGTAAGCTCGATTGACATTATCCAAAACAGCAACCATTTGGCGCTTTTTAAAACGTCCCAAGAAAAAACCAACGGCTTTGTCGTTAATCATTTGAATAAAACCATTTGATGTTTGGTGCTCTTCAATGACCACCTGAGTGCTTCGGTCATCAATTTTATGCAATTCCCAGCGAGTACTAAAAGTATTGCGATTTGTTTTAGTCGTAAAAGCGTAAATGCTTGGTTCTGTCAGCTCTGTAATTTTAATACTTCCTCTTTGGTTTTTCCCAAAGCTCTTACTATATTCATAACCATTTAAGCTTCTAACTTTCGGACGTTTCCCTGTATTTTTTTCAATGTCAAATAGACATGAATCAATTATTTTTTCAAAGATAAATTCTCTCGGGGCATCAACTATTTTATCAATTCTCATCTTTTTTTCTCCCTCAGCAAGTTTTTTAACTAAGTTTATTCTAACAAGATTAAAGATTCTTTGCAAGCACTTTCATGTTTTCAAAAGCAAAACATATTTTTACTTGAAAAATGGTAAACCGATAAAGAGAACCAAGAGAATAACAAAGGCGCCTGTTGCAAAAATACGGTATTGTTTGGGAATAGATGGAATGAAAGCCTTAGGAGCAAAAATTGCTGACAAAAGCAGTCCACCAATTGCCCCACCAATATGTGCCCAAATGCTTACATTTCCTAAAGAAAAGAGATTCATAACCAAGTTAGCAACAATCAACACAGTAAACATTCGACCGATTTGTTGTAAAAATGGATGTTTTGTAAAAAATGCTAGACCAACAACTGCCGCAAAGAGGCCAAATATAGAAGTAGATGCTCCTGCCGAAACCACTCTAGGTGTCAAAAGAAAAACCATGGCATTACCAAAAATTCCTGACAAAAGATAAATCAGAGTAAAACGTAGCCAACCAAAAACATTTTCAATTTGCCGACCGATGAAAAAGAGCGTCGCCACATTTAATAAAACATGTGCCCAACCAATATGGATAAAGAGTGCCGTAAACAAACGCCACATTTGGCTTGGGTCAAACAGCATAACTTGACCAAGTATGGCTCCACTATTGAACAAGTTGATTGCTGAAGTTGCCGATATTCCGTAAGTAAAAAATTGCCATAACCAAACTAAGAGTGTGATAATTGATAAGATATAAGTTGCCTTGTAACGTGTAAAATCTCGTTTAATTTCATTAAAATTCATTATTTTTTCTCCCTATAAAAAGTTCTTGTACTGCGATGTCATGGCTTTCTGCCTCAAAATCCATTTTTTGAAAATCATAAAGTACAGAGGCCGTTGATCCCTCAAAATTAGCCAAATACCGGTCATAATAACCACCACCAAAACCGATTCGATAACCCTCATCATTCCAAATTAAGCCTGGAACAAGGATAAAATCAGGCTCAACTGCAATTTCAGATTTTGGCTCAAGCAAGCCAAATTTTGAGCGAACAAGATTTTCTTTATCATACTTGGCAAAAATCATTTGACGCTCAGGTAAGCATTTAGGAATCAAAATTTCTTTGTCGTCAGATTGGTCGAAAAGTTCTGTCAAATTAAATTCAATTGGCATTGACATATAAAGCGCTATTTTTTTTGCAGATTTCCATTTTGAGGAAGCGGTTAACTGCTTTAAAACATCCTTATTCTGACGCCTTTTCTCGTAGTCTGAAAAATTTTTTAACATTTGTAATATTTTTTTACGGTTTTCTGCTTTACTTTCCATATTAACTATGATAACATGAAAGTGTAAGTTTTTGTTTTACGATTAGTTCTGTGCTTTTGGGTTCATTCCTATTCAAGAAATTAGATTTACAAATTTATAAATAAGGAAGTACCAAAAATGGCACAAGGAACTGTTAAATGGTTTAACGCAACTAAAGGCTTCGGCTTTATCACTACTGAAGAAGGAAACGACGTTTTCGCTCACTTCTCAGCTATCCAAACTGATGGATTCAAAACACTTGACGAAGGTCAAAAAGTTACTTTTGACGTTGAAGATGGCCCTCGTGGACCTCAAGCTGTTAACATCCAAAAATAATTACAGCTTTAAATAAAAATCACTGACAGTTTTGTCAGTGATTTTTTTATTGTCAATTTTACTGATAGACTATTTTTTCGTAAGCCTTTACAAATAATTCATATTTTATCAAAAATACTATTGTAAAAACGATTAAAATGGGCTAAAATAAAGAAATCAACTTAGTGTATTTAGGGAAAAAATGAAAGATTTAACTAAAGGAAATATTTTAACAGGACTTATTGCATTTACTTTGCCCTTACTTATGGGTAACTTTTTTCAGGTCCTCTATAACACGGCAGATACTCTGATTGTCGGTCAAACCTTGGGAAAAGATGCTTTGGCTTCCGTTGGAGCGACAGGCTCTATCAACTTTTTAATTGTCGGCTTTGCTCAAGGAATGACTGCTGGTTTGACAATTTTAACGGCCCAACGTTTCGGGGCAAAAGATGAGTTAGCCATAAAAAAATCCTATGTCACGGGCCTCTACTTTACAATTGCGATTTCTATTTTGCTCAGCATATTGTCCCTTATTTTTGTGGGACCTTTGCTTCAAGTTATGCAGACCCCAAGCCAAATTTTTGAAGGTGCCAAGACCTTTCTAAGCATTATGTTAGGCGGAATGATTGCCACTAATCTCTACGCTTATCTGTCTAATGCTCTAAGGGCTTTGGGCGATTCTAAAACGCCATTATATGCTTTGATTGCTGCCTCAATTTTAAATATTGCCTTTGAATATTTTGCTATTTTAGTCTTAAAATTAGGAATTGCTGGAGCAAGTGGAGCAACAATTTTAGCCCAAATGATTTCGGTATTATTTCTTTTTTGGCACATCAAACGAAAAGTTCCCGAATTTCAAATTTCAAAAAATTTATGGCGGCTAGATCGTGCCGAAATTGTCCATCATGCTAGACTTGGTATTCCAATGGGCTTTCAATCAAGCATTATTGCCATCGGCTCTATCACGCTCCAAGTCGCTTTGAATAAAATGGGAACAAATGCTGTCGCTACCCAAGCCATCGTTTCTAAAATTGACCAATTTGCGATGCTCCCGATGATTTCAATCGGCCTTGCCATGGCAACCTTTGGAGCACAAAATTATGGGGCTAAACAGTACAAACGAATTAATCAAGGCTTAACACGGGCTCTTACAATTGCTGTCGGTTGGTCAATTATCTTTGCCATTATCTTAAACCTTGCTCACTTCTATTTCACCACTGCTTTCATTTCAAGTAGCCAAACAGCCGTTATTGAAATGTCGAGTCACTATTATCTTGTGAACGGAAGTTTCTATTGGTTGTTAGCCATTTTATTCGTTACCCGCTCAACAATTCAAGGCTTAGGTAATGCCAAGATTCCAACATTGTGTGGCTTTGCAGAGCTTTTCATGCGGGCAGGAGTCGCTATCATTGGTGTTCTTTTACTCAATTATACGGTAATTATCTCAAGTAATCCTGCCGCTTGGCTGGGTTCAACCTCTATCTTAATTCCAACAACCATCCGCATGATTAAACGTTTTAGACAAAATCAGGATTTAGCATAAAACCGCCACTTAGGGCGGTTTTTCTTTTAAATTTACTGACAGATTTGGTTTACACTTTCTGTCAGTAAAATATCGTTAAACTTATTGATAAGCTTTGGGTAAAATAAATTGACCCGCTTCCTCAAATTCTTTAGCAACTTTCAATAATTCAATTTCAGAATTTTTTGGTCCCCAAAGTTGAATTCCAAGTGGCAGATTCGTTTCTTCATTAACATAAACGGGCAGAGAAAGCGCAGGCTGACCCGTTAAATTACTGATGAAGTTATAAGGTGTAAAAGCTAATGAACGCTCAAAAGCGGCTTCAATAATCTCTATTTGTTGTTCAAATTCATATTGGCTAATTTCTGACATTTCTTTTAATACTTCCGCTGTCATTAATTCCTGACCAATTTTAGGGGCTGTTTTAGCAGTTGTTGCCGTCAAAAATAAATCATAATCTTTATAAATTTTGTCAGTAAAATCTCTAGCCGCAAGATCCCACTGAGCTAAAGCGTTGATATAAGAAGACACCGGAGCTTTTCTTCCGGCTTCTAAAAGCGCATAAGTCAAAAGTTCAACATCTTGACTCGTCAATTTTCGTCCGGCAGCCCGTTCCCAAGGTTCTAACATGGCAACTATTTCAGCCGCATTCATACGATAATAAGACTGAATCAAAGGACGAGCTTCTATGGGAAAATCAACTTCTGTCAATTCATGACCTTGACGCTCTAAAAACTCTACTGCCTTTAGGCATGCATTTATGGCGTCTTTTGATAATTCAATTCCAGAAATCGGGCTTTGGAGTGAATAAGCAATTTTTATTTTTCTTGATAAATTATTGCTGACAGCTTGGCCAGTACTTTTAGTGAGCGCTATAAGTTCTTTTTCGTCCAACAATTTTGCCTGATAAGGTGCTGCTTCTTGTAGGGTTTGCATTTCAAGCACAAAACGAGCCGTATCTCGCACAGATACAGTAAGAGCTCCAGAAATCGATGCTCCTTGCCATCCTCGGTAAGAATCAGGCCCTTGTGGCATCCGCCCTCTCGTCATTTTAAGTCCAATCAAGCCCGAAAATGAGGCTGGAATCCGAATCGACCCACCGCCATCTGAAGCTCCAGCAATTGCAAACATCCCAGAAGCCACGGCAGACGCCGCTCCGCCAGAAGACCCTCCCGAATAATAAGCTTCATTCCAGACATTTCGTGTATCTCCGTAGAGTTTTGAATCAGAAATGTTTTTAAAGCCAAACTCTGGAGAATTCGTTTGTCCAAATGGCGTGAAACCAGCTTCTAAGAGTCCTTTAACATAGTTGTCATCCTCTGATGCCACATTCTCTGAAAAGAGGTGAGAGCTAGCCGTATCAGGCAATCCTTTATGAGTTTGTCCCAACATTTTCAAAGCAAAAGGAAGACCAGCAAAAAAACCTTGACTCGTTAAAGCTAAATCAGCTTTTGCCTTTTCTAAATCGTAAGCAACAATCGCATTGTAACGCGGATTGAGCTTTTGAATCTTGTCATTTGTCATTTCTAATAACGCTTTGGCAGAAAGATTTCCTGATTTTAATTGCTCCGCCCAATAAGTTGCATCTTTAATTTCAAGCATGGTTCTCCTTTAAAAGCTGAGTTTTATATATATATCTGCTGACAAACTCATTCTGCCAACATTTTACCATACTTATCAATCATAATAAAAAATATCCGTTCCAAATTAGGACGGATATTTTTATTATTATAACTGGAAAAACAAAATAAAGTTTTCATATTGCTGTCTTCCACTAACTTATGACCGAATGAAATGTAAGATAGCTGTTTCATACAGCTGATCCTTAGAAATTATCCAATTCTTGATACAAAAGTTTTTGCGCAACCGTTGGGTTAGCTTGTCCTTTAGTTGCTTTCATTAATTGACCAACCAAAGCTTTCGCCGCATTTTGCTTCCCACCACGATAATCTGCTACAGATTGTTCATTCTTAGCAAATACATCATGAATGATTGGCAAAAGCACAGCAGGGTCAGAAATTTGAACCAAACCAGCTTTCTTGACAAATTCTTCGGCAGAACCACCATTTTTTGCTAATTCAATAAAGACTTTTTTAGCAATTTTTGAAGAAATTGTTCCATCTGAAATCAAACGAATCATTTCTGTCAGATTTTCTGGAGTCAAGCCAATCTCATGAAGTTCTTTTTTCTCACTATTCAAATATTGAGCCACTTCACCTTGCAACCAGTTTGACACCAATTTAGGGTCAGTATCAAATTTAATCGCTTGATCAAAGAAATCAGAAACTTCTTTAGTTGCGGTCAATTGACGAGCATCATAATCAGACAAAGCTAAATCATTAATATAATGTGCACGTCTTGCTTTAGCCGTCATTGGAAGGCTCTCACGCATTTGCTCAACCCATTCCTCAGAAATTTCAAAACGAGGGACATCTGGCTCTGGGAAGTAACGGTAATCAGAAGCGCCTTCTTTAACACGCATCAAAATTGTTTCACCCGTTTTGTCATTAAAACGACGCGTTTCTTGACGAATTTCGCCACCAGCGCGCAAAATCTTAGCTTGCCTGTCGACTTCAAAGTCCAAAGCTTTTTTGACATTGCTAAATGAGTTCATGTTTTTAACTTCTGTCTTCACACCAAAAGCTTCTTGACCATAAGGACGGAGCGAAACATTGGCATCACAACGCATTGAACCTTCTTCCATCTTCACATCAGAAATTCCTGTGTAAAGAATGGCTTCTTTAAGTGCTGTCAGATAAGCATAAGCTTCCTCAGGAGTGCGCATGTCAGCTTCTGAGACAATCTCAATCAATGGTACTCCTTGACGATTCAAATCGACATAAGAATAACCATCCGTTCCGTGCGTATTTTTCCCAGCATCTTCTTCTAAATGAGCGCGCTCAATGCGAATCGTCGCTTTATGGCCATCTTCAAGTTCAATTTCAATGGAACCATTGTAACCAATTGGCTCATCAAATTGTGAAATTTGGTAAGCTTTGGGATTATCAGGATAGAAATAATTTTTGCGGTCAAAATGCATTGATTTGTGAATATCCATATTCAAAGCAAGAGCCGCTTTAATTCCGCTATCAATTACCCCTTTATTCATTACTGGTAAAACACCAGGAAGTGACCAGTCAATCACATTTGTATTTGTATTAGGGTCTCCACCAAATTTTGTTGAGGCGGGACTGAAAATTTTTGAGTTTGTACTTAACTCAACGTGGACTTCAAGCCCAATTACTGTTTCAAAGTTCATTATTTTCTCCGATACTTTCTTTAAGAAAGTCAAATTATCCTAGTCAATATATTGTTTTCCGGTTTTTGACAATTTTTCAAGCAAACTAAGTTGTGACATGGTCGTTCTTTTTACTGACAAGTTTGTCAGCTCTGAGCGTTTTATAAATTTCGTTTCTGAAGTTTCACTATTTTCCAGAAAATCAATGGATAAAGCTTTACACTTAAAAACAAATTTATAATATTGCTTTCCTTGCGGTTGCCATTTGTCTGTATCGAAAATCGCTAATAAGCGCTCAATCTCTCCAGAAACTCCAGCTTCCTCTTTCAACTCCTTAAGTAGATTTTCACTTGGCGTAAATCCAATCTCTCCATATCCACCTGGTAAGGCCCAGTCTCCCTGCATTTTATCCCGAACAAAGAGTATCTCTTTTTCTTCATTTTGAATAAAAGCCCGCACATCAATCATCGGTGTCGGATAAGAATTATTTGGACGAAAGAGATCTGTCAGCTCCTCTTTAGTCAAAGTAGTTGAATGCTTTAAAAGTTGAGGTAAAATCGCTTTGATTTCATGATAACGTTCAATATCAAAGACATCTTTCCCGTAAAAAAGTCCTGCATCAGCAACTGCATTTAATCGCTTGATTAATTCGTCAAATTCCATTTTTTATTTTCCAAAAATAATCGGTTGTTTTTTGTGGAAATCAGTAGTTGCTTCAAAAGCAGCCGCTACTTTATAAATCGTTTCTTCATCGTAACGTTTACCAATCAATTGCATTCCCACAGGTAGTCCATCGGCAAAACCAGCAGGAATTGAAATTCCTGGAAGGCCAGCTAGGTTGACTGGAATTGTCAATAAATCCGCCAAATACATTGAAAGTGGATCATCAACACGTGCTCCCAAGTCCCAAGCTGGTGTCGGAGTTGTTGGGCCTAAGATTAAATCATATTTTTCAAAAACTTTTGCAAAATCATTGATGATTAAAGTACGAACTTGACCTGCTTTTTTGAAATGTTTATCATAAGAACCTGCTGAAAGACTGAAAGTTCCTAACATAATTCGACGTTGAACTTCTGGACCAAATCCTTCAGAACGTGATTTCACATACAAATCTTCAAGATTTTTGATGTCTTGTGCACGATAACCATACCGAATACCATCAAAACGTTGAAGATTTGAGCTGGCTTCAGAAGAGGCAATAATATAATAAACTGCAACACCATATTTACTGTGAGGAAGACTAACTTCTTCAACAATGGCACCCAATTTTTCCAAATGTTTAGCTGCTGCCAAAATTTGTTCTTTTACTTTTTCATCAATTCCTTCACCAAAATATTCTTTAGGCAAAGCAATCTTCATTCCTTTAATGTCTTGACCAATTTTACTTGTAAAGTCAGGAACTGCAACATTTGATGATGTGCTATCATTTTTATCAAAGCCAGAAATGACATTCAAAAGTTGAGCATTTTCTTCGACTGTTGGCGCCAATGGACCGATTTGGTCTAATGATGAAGCAAAAGCAATTAAACCAAAACGACTCACACGACCATAAGTTGGTTTCAAACCAACAATCCCATTGAATGCGGCAGGTTGGCGAATTGAGCCACCAGTATCTGAACCCAATGATAAACGAACTTGACCAGAAGCAACTGAAGCCGCAGAACCAGATGAAGAACCACCAGGTACTTTTGTTTGATCCCAAGCGTTTTTGGTTGGCTTAACTGAAGAATTTTCACCAGAACCACCCATCGCAAACTCATCCATATTGAGTTTACCAATTGTAATTAACCCAGATTCGCTCAATTTATTCGCAACCGTTGCATTATAAGGTGGAATCCAACCTCCAAGAATTTTTGAAGCAGCTGTTGTTTCAATTCCTTCTGTAACAATATTATCTTTGACAGCAATTGAGATTCCGTCAGTCACAACGTCTGGATTAATTCCACGAGCATCAATTGCGGCGGCATCTTGCAAAGCTTTTTCTTCTGTAATTTTCAAAAAAGCATCAATTTGTGGTTCACGTGCAGAAATATCAGAAAGCGTTGCTTTTGTCAGTTCAAGAGCAGAAATTTCTTTATTTACAAGTAGCTCATGAAGCTCTTTGATTGATTTGTTATTGTATGACATTAAGCATCTCCTCCATCAGAAAGCATTGCTGGAACTTTGATAAAGCCGTCTTCCTTTTCAGGAACGGCTGCCATGAGTTTTTCACGGTCAAGTCCTTTTTCTGCCACATCTTCACGCATGAAGTTGAGATTATCTGCCACATTCATAGTAAATGGGACACCTTCACCATCAACTTCATCTAACATTTCAACCATATCAATGATTTTTCCAAAAGTATCGGTAAATGATTTTACTTCATTTTCCGAGAATTCAAGCTTTGACAAAAGCGCCACGTGCTTGACTTGTTCCTCTGTAATTTGACTCATATTTTCAATCTCCATTTTTTAGAGTTTATTCTTGTTAATTATAACAAAAAATCGGCATTTTAACAGTCTGTCAGTGATTTTAAACCATTTACCAGTCATTTTTTTACTGACAGAACTTTTTGTCAGTAAAAATAGAAAGCAAAATTACTGACAGAAAAATTTATCTCTGATACAATTTTAAAAATTGCTGACAGATAATTTCGTCAGTAATTATAAATCGATAATCGATGATCTTTATAAGACACAAACAACTCCCATCTGAGATAGGAGCTGTTTGTGAAACTAAATAGTACTCTAACCATGTATGTGGCTTCTGTCAGCAAGTTCAACCTTCTGACCTAACCTGATAGGATTTTGATTAAAAGACTTCGGCTTCGCTGGTAATTTTAACGTTCTAAACTAATAAAAATTTGTTTGAAATTCTTATAAAGCACGAAAAGCTCCCATCTGCGATAGGAGCTTTTTGTGAAGCCGAAGTCTAAGCGTTAAAGCGCTAAGACCCTGGCTTTTAGAAATTACGTCCTGCAAGTTTATCAAATAAACCAGTATTAAGAACTTTAAGATAAGTTCCTTTCATACCAAGTGAACGTGATTCAATTACACCAGCAGATTCGAGTTTACGCAAAGCGTTAACGATGACTGAACGTGTAATCCCAATCTTGTCAGCAATGACAGAAGCGATAACATGCCCTTCTTCACCATCAAGCTCTTCAATGATTGCTTTAACAGCTTTCATTTCTGAATATGAAAGTGTGTTAACAGCCATAGTTGCCATGGTGTCTTTACGGATATTTTCTTCCATTTGTTCAAGTTTAAGATTTGAGAGTTGAACACCAATTACTGTTGTTGCAAGTTCAACTAAGACCAAATCATCATCAGTGAATTCGCCGTCTTCACGCCACATGATAAATGTTCCCAAACGCATTCCAGAACCATAAATAGGTGCTAAAGTTGTCACACCTTTTGGAAAATCGCCAAGGCTTTCTTCTGGGAAGATTGCTAATGGACGGTCAACAGGAACGTTTGCCATTGTATCGTAGATACGTACTGCCGCACGAACATATTCATCAGGCAATTTACGATCATAGAAAAATTGGTCAACACGGTCATTGTTTGTATTATAAGGCAATGAGTAACCAAGCAACTCGCCCTTCGTATTAATCACACATGCATTGCAATCAATGACGTTTGCCAAGCGTTCAGTCATACTGTTATATGGCAACTCTTGTTGCAAATCGGTCACTCCATCTTGCAAAATCGCGGTGATTTTACGTGTTTTTTCAAGTAATGTAGCCACTTTGTTCTCCTATTTTTTTATATTCTTGTTTTTATACAAAATTTTTCATAATCAGTATAACATAAAAAAGCATGAAAAACAATAAAAATTGTCAGAAAATTACTCTCAACAAAAAAAGATATACGAATTATTCATACAACTTTTTCTATTTATTATTTACGATATTGCCAAAGGAAACGTTCCATTTTTTCTTGTATTTCCGCTAATTCGTCCACACGAGGCAGATAAACAATTCGGAAATGGTCTGGCTCTTTCCAATTAAATCCTCGACCATGAACAAGCAGGATTTTTTCCTGCTTCAAAAAGTCCAAGACAAATTGTTCATCATTATCAATTTTATACATTTCTCTGTCAATTTTAGGGAAAATATAGAAAGCTGCTTGAGGTTTGACCGCAGATAATCCTGGAATATCATTGATGGCTTTATAAATGAATTCTCTTTGTTCATAAACTCGTCCACCCGGCAACAGCAATTTATCAACCGATTGAGTGCCACCAAGTGAAGTTTGTACGACTGATTGAGCTAAAACATTGGAACAAAGTCGCATTGAAGCCAGCATATTCAAACCTTCAATATAACCCTTGACATGTGATTTTTCACCTGACAAAACCATCCACCCCACACGGAATCCCGCAATGCGGTGTGATTTTGAGAGGCCATTCATTGTGACCACAAAAAGATCTGGTGCCAAGCTAGCAATCGGAACATGAACTGCTCCATCCATAACCAATCGGTCATAAATTTCGTCAGAGAAAATAATTAAATTATTTTCTCTAGCCACTTGAACAATTTCAAGCAATAAATCTTTAGAATACAGCGCACCCGTTGGATTATTAGGATTAATCAAAACAATGGCTTTTGTATTACTTGTGATTTTTGAGCGAATATCATCAATGTCAGGGAACCAACCAGCCTGTTCATCACAGAGGTAATGAACAGCTGTTCCTCCAGCTAAGCTGACAGAAGCCGTCCAAAGTGGATAATCAGGCATAGGAATCAAAACCTCATCCCCTGTGTCCAAAAGTCCCTGCATGGCCATAACAATCAATTCAGAAACCCCATTACCTGTGAAAATATCATTGATATCAAGATTAGGAAAACCCTTGAGCTGACAGTATTGCATAATCGCTTTACGAGCCGAGAAAATCCCTTTAGAATCTGAATATCCTTCGCTATCCACAGCATGTTGAATCAAGTCACTAATGACTTCATCAGGAGCAAGAAAGCCAAATTCAGCTGGATTTCCTGTATTCAATCGAAGAATTTTTTCACCATTGGCTCGCATTCTTTGTGCTTCATCCAATACTGGACCACGAATATCATAGCTGACATTATCAAGTTTATGCGATTTTTCAAATTTTCTCATTATTGACCTCCGTAATATTATGAAGTTTTGATTTTCAAAACTTACAAACAGATTCTGGTAACACTAGTTTATTTCTTTTTATAGACTTGGAAATATTTTCCAGCATAGTTAGTCACTTTATAGTCTTTATCTAAAACTTTTTTCAAACTAGTCGGAGCTTTCTCACTGGCCTGTAAAACAACGAATTTATCTGATAATTTACCCACTTTCAAATCATAACTTTGGGTAAATTTAATTGGATAATTTGCTGGAACATTATCTAAAGTTGAAATTGTTTTGGTCAAATTGTTAATATTTTTACCATCAGCGACAACATAAACTCGGTCAGAACCTGTGGCATTTGCCTTAATATATTGTGCCACACTTTGCTCTTCTGAAGCAATTGTTCGGTTCATGAAATGATAACTAATGGGTGTAAAAACGACAAAAAGTATTGCCAAAATCGGAGCAAATAAACGATTTTGAAGATATTTCAACAAAATTTGATCGCTATCTGTCAACCCAAGACCTGCAAAAACTATTGTAAATGGCAGGACAGCCAAAAGATTAGAACTATCAAAAGTCTGAGCAAAAACAATCATCGTTGTCAATCCAACAATTCCAATAAGCATCATGACATACCAAACTCTGGCTGGTCCACCCTTTTTGAGTTGTACAATTCCTTGGACAAAACCTGCAACAATTCCAAAAATAAGAGTGAGAACTAAGGCTTTAGCAAGAGTTAATAATAAATCACCACTTGGACCAAAATGTGTAAAGGGAATTAAAATAGATTGTTCAATAGAAGTATAGATTGTTTGTTCTTCAAGAGAATAATAAGCGACTGAGTAACCTACTAATAGAACTCCCAAAATTGTTGCCAGCATTTGGTAAAAACCACGTCCAATTTTACGGCTACCCACATTATGAATAATGAGAGCGATAGCAGATAAAATAAAGAAAACTGACATGACAGGAGAAATGACTAAGGCAAAGGCAGCTGCCATTCCAAATCGAATAAATCCCCTATCTGTAGAACTATCTTGGAAATAAGAACTCAAAAATCGTGCCGCCCATAAGGCAAAAGGAAGAGCAAAGAGCGTTGGACTATCTCCTCCTCTTGCCAAACCTGCAATAATAACTAAGGTAAAAACCGATACAGTTAGTGATGCTGTTTGATTTTTCGTTTGTTGACCCACTAAGCGGTAAACTAAAATTCCACTGATTAGTAAAGCAATAATTTCAAAAAGCCATAAAAGCCAAGTCGTCCCACCAATATTCCCTAACCAATTAATGAGATAAAAAACCGTACCACCTGTCCCATAAAAATCATTAAAAGGAACTAAACCATGATGCATCGCAAATCCTGAATAAAGGTTTTGTGATTGGCTGGCTGTGGCTACTGGTTTCCACAAAGGAAATGCATAAAAAGATAATGCTAAAAGCACTGACAGACCCGTAAGTAATCCATAGACCGCTAAGGGAATTCTGAGTGTTTTTTCATGTGTCAATTTTTGTCTTGAAGTTCGTTCGACGTTTTGACCTTCTGGTTCTTCTTCTAAATGCCTGTTTGCTTGATTCGCTGCCGCTTCCACGACATCAGAATCTTTATTTGCCCAACGAGAGCTTCTCCGCTCACGACGTGACGAGCGGGATCTGTATTCATTTGACATGACGTCCTCCGATGTTTCCTTAGCGGAAATCTTTTTTATAAACAAAATGCTTGTTTCAAATACACAGTTGTAAAAAAATTATACCAAATTTTTGGAAAACACTCAATAAAGTTAAAAATGATTATAATTTTATAAGCAAAAAATTACTGACAAAAGGTCAGTAATTTCTATAAGTTAATATTATTTATAAACTACTTAATTCCTAATTTTACCAAGAATCCAAAGGACCAAAGCGACAACAGCAATGAATAACCAAAAGTGTGGGTTAAACAAAAGTACAATCCCTGAAATAATCAAACGAATAATCAGTAAAATAAGTAAAATGGGCAAGATATAGCGTACAAATACTCTCAATGCCATCACTCCCAAAAGCACTAACAAAATTGAAAGCAAAGCCCCCATTACAATCAAACCTGATAAAAATCCTACAAACATTTTTTCTCCTTTTAGTAGTAACGACTACGACTGGCTCTCACAAGCCATACAATAATGCTAATTACGAGCAAAGTCCCCCAAAAATGCGGACTAAGTAAGAGCATTAAACCACCGAACAAAAATTTCAAAATCATTAATATAATCAAAGCAGGTAAAACAATTTTAAAGAATCCTTTTATAAAAAGTAACATAGCTAAAAATAGTATAAGTAGTAAAAACATTCACTTTCCTCCGATAATTAACAAATTCTAATCACTCATGAATTTATATTTATATATTAATTATAGCAAGAAAAAAAGCCCGAATTCTCAGTCTTTTGACTGATTTTTCAAGCATTTTTTTACTGACAGAGCTTTATTTTACTGACAGAACAGTCTGTCAGTAACTATTTAGGGCTGACTGTGTTAACTGCGGTCCCGTCAGCATAATTAATTTTTGCATTTGGAGCGACATTGTCAAGAACAACGACAGTTGCTCCACCATTTCCTGACTTTTCACGACCACCACCGAGTTTGATAGACAAGGTTTGACCATTTTTATCAATTCCAACATAAGCCAAACGAATTTGTCGAGGCAAAAGTTCATTTCCTTCGTAGAGAGGGGTCACTTGGTAATCTAAATAATAATTGGGATGATTTGCAAGCCAACTGTCCAAACGATTTTCGTAATAAAGCATGCTGGCTGTATTTCCATCATTCGTTCCAGTGAAATTTCCACCATTGAACCAAGCCGTTTCTGGCACTAAATTTCTTGCTTCATTATTTAGACCTGAAAATTGATAGCCCACCAAATGGCCACGAGCCATTAGCCACATTTTACCAATCGAACCATCTGATTTTTTATAATAAAAATTATAATTATGCCAACCAACCGGATTATAGGTCAAGGGTTCACGTTTGACTTTAGGTTCTTGAGAATCTTTCAATTGAATATGTGAATCAACCGCACGACCTAAAGCATCAGTATTGACCATGACCATTTGTCTTTGATTTTTAAAAGTTAAAGGAGCTTGTTTAACCGAACTTGCCAGTGATTTTGTGGAAACTTGGCTACTATTATCAGTAGCCGAATTATTTCCTTGTCCCAAATGCAGACGTCCCGAACCAAAATATCCTACAGCCAGTGCAATAATGACTACAATGACGCTTGTTAGTGTTTTTATTTGTTTCTTATTCATAGCTTAATTATAGCAAAAAATTTCAAGGATTTTACAATTCTGAAAAACTTTTATAATCATTTTAAAGAAGCTTTTAAACCACACCACTTCCCTTAATATTGTATAATAAAAACAAAGCAGGAGGAGGAAATCTAATGTACGAATTTGAAAATCCAGAACAAGAGGTAATGTTTGATTATCTCAAAAATGCAAAAATCATCGCTGTCGTTGGGATTAGCGATAAAACAGACCGTTCATCTTTTTTAATTGCTCAAGGATTACAACAAAATGGCTACCATGTTATTCCAGTCAATCCAAGACTTGCTGGCCGTGAATTACTAGGTGAAAAAGTCTACGCTTCTATCAAAGAAGTCCCTTTTCACATTGATATCGTTGATATCTTTCGTCGAAGTGAGTTTTTGGCGGATGTTGCTCGTGACTTCATTGAAACTGACGCCGATATTTTCTGGGCGCAATTGGGCTTACAATCTCAAGAAGCTGAACAAATTCTTCGAGAAGCAGGAAGAAATAAAATTGTGATGAATCGCTGTATTAAAATTGAATATGCCTATTCAGGCTTAGGGAAAAAATGACTACAAAAGTTATTTTATAGACTATTACGTTTCCCCGGCAACATTTTATCGATTTTTTTTGATACAATAATAAAGTTGAATTACGCAAACACAAAACTCTCGTCTAAAAAGCGGGAGTTTTATCTGTTTTTTAGGCGGATGTTTACGCATTCATAAATTTTTCTCAAAGAAAGGAACTTTATGAAAGAAAAACTTTGGACAACAACTTTCGTTGTTAATATGTTACTTAATTTTATTTTTTATCTTGTTTTTTATCTCCCTACTGTTGTTATTGGTACAATGGCTATGGAACGTTATCACGCTTCTGCTAGTATCGCTGGTATTTTATCTGGAATTTTTATTGTCGGCGGATTTATTGCTCGACTTTGGGCTGGAAATAATATGAAACGCCTTGGTGCAAAAAAACTTTTGTACATAGGAACACTCATTTATTTCTTGCTTACCTTTGCTTATTTCTTTGTGCATAGTGTCGTTCTACTATTAATTTTACGTCTTGTACATGGACTTGGATTCGGTATTGCTGCAACAGCTTCTGGAACTTTGGCTGGTGCCATTGTTCCTTCTTCAAGACGTGGTGAGGGAATTGGTTATTATGCGCTTTCTGTCACATTATCGTCAGCAGTTGGTCCCTTTTTATCAATGTTTCTTTACCGGACATCAGGTTTTTATTCATTAATTTGGCTTTCTGCCTTACTTTTATTTATTGCCTTAGTCGGAATTTTCTTCATACATGTTGAAAAAACTACTGACAGCTCTAATTCTGTCGATAATAAAGTGCATAAAAAATTCGCTTGGTCAAATTACTTTGAAAAAGAAGCTTTACCAATTTCATTAATTGCCTTTCTCATAGGTATTTCATACTCAAGTATTCTGTCATTTATGGATGCTTACGCTCGTAATATTCACCTTTCAGAGGCTGCCTCATTTTTCTTCTTAGTTTATGCCATTACTGTCCTTCTTTCTCGTCCAATTACTGGTCGTGTCTTTGACGGCTTTGGTGATAACTTTGTAATGTATCCAACCTACCTCTTCTTTGCACTTGGCCTTTTACTGATTGGTTTTGCTCATTCTGGTTGGATGTTGCTCCTTGCTGCTATATTTATTGGTTTAGGCTACGGCTCATTTTCGCCTTTTGGACAAGCAATTGCCATCCGTAATTCAGAAGCTCATCGTTTAGGAATCACAACTTCTACTTTCTTTGGCTTTATGGATATGGGTGTCGGTTTTGGACCCTTTATTTTAGGAATGTTTATGCCTCTATTAGGCTATCGTAATCTCTATTTTGCCTCAGCAATTCTTGCACTTCTAATTGCTGTCATTTACCATTTCGTTCATGGACGTCATGCTAAACGTGAAAATTAAGCTACTGATTGTTCTGTCAGTAAATAAAAAAAGCTGTCAGTAACTTTGACAGCTTTTTTATTATTTACCAATATTTTCGTAATAAGCAATTGAAGCCATGTTGAGGTAAGGAGTAGTCCAGAATCCTGCTAAACCACCTGAGATACCATAAAGAACATACCACCAGAAGAAACTCAATTTGAAAATGAAGTAATTTCCACGCAAACCTTTCATCATTGTTGCTGATTCGCTAAGAACGCTCATAACACCGCTGTACCGTCCTTCTTCTAACTGATCAAACAAAACATAAGTTGCTTGTGACCAACCAAGTCCCAAATAAATTGCAAATGCCCAACCAATCACTGGGATAAACATCAAGGCAACAAAAATCACCCCTTTGACAATACTTAAAAGAATAATTTTGCCAGCTGAACCATCATAGAAAGGCCCAAAAACATTTTTAAATTGTGGATTATTTCGTTCACCACGGAAAATTTTGATATAGTTAAAAATTGCCCCAACTGTTACAACTGAAACAAACAAGGCTACAACAATCATTAAAATAGCAATAAGCAAAGTCGCAAAGCTAATCACCATCCAAACACTACCTGGAATACTATCAAAATTAGAAGTATTGTAGTCCATGGACTGCTTTACACCATTTCCTCCACCTAAAATCCCCGCAATAATTGGAATAATAAAGAGTAACATTTTTGAACCAAAATTATCTTTCAAAGCTCCTTTGGCTTGATTTTTCAATTCCCATCTTGACATAAAATACCTCCCAATAATTTGTCTTACATTATATTTACTTAATTATACCAATAAATAGGCAAAATCTCTAAGACTTTCGCCCGATTTTCAAAAAATCATCTATAAAAAGCGTTTAATTTTTGTTATACTTATAAGTGCTTGCTTTTTAAGCTACAAGAAGACTCGATTCTACGAGTAAATAAAGGAATCTTATGACAGAACACGCAATAAAATACAGATTAATAAAAAAAGAAAAACATACAGGAGCAAGATTAGGAGAAATCATCACACCACATGGTACCTTCCCAACTCCAATGTTTATGCCCGTAGGTACTCAAGCTACCGTTAAAACAATGAGTCCTGAAGAACTCAAAACATTAGGCTCAGGGATTATTCTCTCAAACACTTACCACCTCTGGTTACGCCCCGGAGATGAACTTGTTGCTGAAGCTGGCGGTCTTCACAAATTTATGAATTGGGACCAACCTATCCTGACTGATAGTGGTGGTTTCCAGGTTTACAGCCTAGTTCAAAACAAAAAAAATATCACAGAAGAAGGCGTTAAGTTCAAGAGCCATTTGGACGGACGTGAACTTTTTCTTAACCCCGAAAAAGCAATAAGCATTCAAAATAATCTTGGCTCTGACATCATGATGTCCTTTGACGAATGTCCACCTTTCTATCAACCCTATGACTATGTCAAAGCCTCTGTTGAAAGAACTTCCCGTTGGGCTGAGCGCGGTCTCAATGCTCATCGTCGTCCAAATGACCAAGGACTTTTCGGAATTGTTCAAGGAGCTGGTTTTGAAGATTTACGTCGTCAATCAGCTAGAGACTTGACTTCAATGGATTTCGCTGGTTATTCTATCGGTGGTCTTGCCGTTGGTGAATCTCATAAAGAAATGAATGCTGTCCTTGACTTTACAACACCAATGCTTCCAGAAGACAAACCCCGCTATTTAATGGGTGTTGGTGCACCAGACAGCTTGATTGATGGAGTTATCCGTGGAGTTGATATGTTTGACTGCGTTCTTCCTACACGAATCGCTCGTAATGGAACTCTAATGACTCATTTCGGTCGAGTTAACATTCGTAATGCTAAATACGAACACGATTTTACTCCACTTGACCCAATGTGCGATTGCTACACATGCACTAACTATACACGCGCCTACCTTCGTCATTTAATCAAAGCCGATGAAACTTTTGGCCTTCGTCTTTGTTCATACCACAATCTTCACTTCCTCGTAAATCTAATGAAAGACGTTCGCGGGGCCATTATGGATGACAACCTTCTGGAATTCCGAGAAGATTTCTGTGAGCGTTACGGCTACAATCAACCCAATGCCAAAGACTTCTAGTTCTTGAAAATAGGTTTAAAAAGTTGTATCATAATAAAAGTGGGTAACCACTTTCATTTTGTGCCGAGTTAGCTCAGTCGGTAGAGCACTTCACTCGTAACGAAGGGGTCACAGGTTCGATTCCTGCACTCGGCATTAAATTAAATAGCTTAACCTTTATGGTTAAGCTATTTCTTTTTGTATTGTGCCAAATTTGTGCCATTTCTTATTTAAAATTAAAATTTATATCTTTCATCTTCCACAATCTCATTGATAGAATTAATGATTTTTGATTTTTTCTCAGAATTTTTATACTGAATATATTTAAATTGTATATCCTGTTCAGATAATGCAGACTGAGTGGTTAACTTTGAACACAAGCTTTCAAAATCCTTAGGATCTTCTAAAATAAGCTTGTAGTAAGCACATAATATCGATAGTTTAAGTGAAAATGTTAAAGAATTTTTGATTCTTCTTCTTTTTAATAAACTTCTAGAAAAAATTCTACTTTTTCTCTTTCTGATACTCAACATAATTAGCGGAGTATAAATCCATTCAACAAGAACTTTCCTCCTAAATTTATACCTATAAGAATAATCTTGAAGTGCATATCTTCTTATAAACTGCTGTTCAATAGTTGAGTAACCACGAAAATAATATTTTATTTTTTTAAAAAAATGCATTACAGGTCTTTGTTGGGTGGAGGAACTAACAATACGATTATTCCTAAATATATTTACAACTTTCAGAAGTAGTTTCTTCATCAGTTCTCTAATTGTTACATGGCTTTGTTTTCTCTCGAAAAAATTTTTATCTTCAACAAATACTACAAAACCTAATCTTTCAATATATCCTTCTTCTTGTAACTCATTATCTAACGAACTGATATTATTATCAATTGAAGGTTTCCATTTTTCAATTGTATCTTTGAAATAGTTAATATTAAAATAATCTTTTATCACGCAAAGATACTGTAGAAACATTATAAGTATTCCAATTGCAAGTTCTAGTATTTGTAAAGAATTTTTATCTATCCAATTTGGATTATATATACTAAATATATAAAGTACGATAATATACATCAAACTAAAAATTTGATGAGTTAATAGGAAAACTGTTATTGATGAAAAAAAGAACAAATACAAAAAGCCTAACTCTTTTTCTAAATCTATGCCATTCTGACCCAGATAGCCCAAACCTCCACATACAAATATCAAAAGCATTATTAAACAAATTTCAAAGATATTTCCTCTAAAATAGTTTAAACCAATTAGTATAGCATTTGAGCTTAATACAAATAATAATTTAGCTTTTTTCTCTTTTATTTCTTTATTCAATCCTAGCAACACTAGTCCTAAACCTGATAAAGTTGCAATAATAGTAATAATTTCTTCCACAATTCCTCCATAATTTCACATACTCTTTTTAAATATTTTCCCCTAATCAATATATCATAATACAATACGAAATACACCAATAGTATATAAGTGGAAGAAAAATCTAACTATAATTGTTAGGTTTTTAGTCATATATTATTTAAAACCGCACGTATTACTTCATTTTCCTCCCCATATGTTTCCTTAAGTACATGTCCATATGTATCTATTATACGTTGTATATTCTTATGTCCCATATTTTTCGCAACTACAGCAATATCTACTTTTTTAGCTAGAAGTACGCAGGCATATGTGTGCCGACATCCAGTTGCAACTATTAAAGGAGTGATATTTAATTTTGTAAGATATACTTTTAAAGCTTTATTTATGCCATTATTTGTTGGCAATCCATATCTCTTATCAAAAAATATCAGTCCATCAGCTAATTTTATAATATCAGCTTCTTCTTGCTCCTGATGAAGTTTGTGTAAGACTTGGATTAAGTCATCACTTATAGGAATTTCTCGAACAGAATATGGAGTTTGAGGTTTTCCTGAATCAATATGTTTAGCACTATCAATTCTTTTAAATGTATAAATAGTTTTATTAGAAAAATCTACTTCCTTCCATGTAAGTGCTAATGCCTCTCCAACCCTTAGCCCTGTTTTTAACATTAAATAGATAAGATATGGCATAACACTTTTTTTATATTCCATTATTGACCTTAAATAATCAATTATTTTTTGATAATCTGATAAACTCGAAATATATTTATCCTCAGGATTTTTTGGGAGTTTTTGTGCATGTAATCTCACCCCTTCAGTAAAATCATTTATATTAAGTAAATCCCTTCTAGCAAGTTGTACTGCACTTCTAATGCTAGAATTTAGCCGAGATAGATAGTCTGGCCCTACACCTTGACCTATTTGATTCATTATTTCCTGATATTGACTATATTTGATTTTACTTGCTACTAGTTTTCCAAAATATTTATCAATTTTTTTGAAGAATCTTTGATACTTTATTTTAGTTTGAACACTTCTGTTAGATGGAAGAATCTCCAAGTTATACCATTTTTGGTAAAGTTCATAAACTGTAGAATTGTTATCAAATCTTGTACCTTTTAGATAGTCCAGCTCGGCTTCCTTACCAGCTATTTTAGCCTCTTTTTCGGTAAGAAATCCCCCTTTACTAACTACATGATTTCCTTTACTATCTTTTATTCTATATTCCCATTTTTTTCCTCTAGGATGCACTCTTAATGGCATGATATTCATTTCCTTTCAATTCCAACCCAAGCATCTTATTTACTACTTCTAAAGGGCAAAAATTTAATCTCTTATTATTGTAAAAAGGATAGCCTTTTTTAACCATTTCCTGTTTACCTTCTCGAATAATCCTAGAAGCCACAGATTTAGTCATTCCTGTTTGTTCAATAATTTCATCTTTGGTTATGATATTCATAGTTATCTCCATTCTATTTTAATATTCTACGTGAGTAAATTCTCTAGTTTTCAATGAGTCATATAGCGCCTCATTATTCATACAAGTATAGAGTGATTGACCTTGCAATGTTTTTACTGGTGTACCATTTTCGTTCATTTTGATGTACCAAGTACCTGGAACAAAAGGAACATTTTCACTTAATTTTTTTGCTAGGCGTGTGTTTGCTTTTTTTAGATACATACTTATTTTTCCTTACTAAAGTTATTATTGTTATTTTGCACCATCTCTTGAAATTCTTTTAAAAGGTCTTCTCTTCCAACAAATAGGAGGTACTCAGTAAACTTGTCAATTAATTCTCTTGATATGCTTGCTTTATCATAGATATCTTTTTCACTTCCCACCTCTTCTGGGAAAGGGAGATGATGATTAGTCATAAACCTTATGATTGCCCCCATTCCCCCGCCTTTACCAAGAAAAGTATAATTTGATAATTTCTTTGAGAATGGCACTCTTTCTCTACGCGGAACTTTAATACTTACTTCTTCTGCTTTAGCTATAAAATCTTTCCAAAATCTTGGACGATATTTTTCTTTTTTTGAAATGTAATTATCAGGCGGACGGAATTGCATTTTATTATCAAGATATCCTTTAACGAATTCTAATAAATTACTATCTTCTTTTTGCCCTAATTCATAGATTGCCCATAAGATTTCATCCGCATAACGATCATGAAATTCAACTTCCGTACGTATCCAACTGATAGTATTATAAAGTTGAATTAGTTCCGTTTCTGTTAAATTTTCTTTCGTCTGCCTTTCTATGAACTTATCGTAAATTCGAACTAGAATTTTTCGATGTTCTCTATCTCCGATATAAAAGCTTAAAGCTCCTGTCAAGTCATCTATTTCACTTGATATTTTTGTTGTTTTCCCGAATTTTGCTTTGCCATTCACAAAGTATTTTCTAATTTTTTTAGGGATGTAAAAAGGTTTTGAATTTTTATCATCTACGGTCAAATCTATTCGTTGACAGTTTATAATCGCTCGTTTAGCAACCATAGTTTGATTTTCATAACCTATACACTCTAATATTCTATCAAGTAAGATAGTAATAATTTGCACTTCTGAATAATCAAAGAAAATATTTTCTCGTAAAAATTGTAGACCTGTACCGCTAATGTCTAAGATGATTTCCCTTGTTTCTTCTGAATGCCATACAGCTACTCCAGATAATCTTAGAACTTTGTTTTGCTTAGAGTGTGGCAATTTTCCTTCTTGCTCGTCAAAGAGTTCTAGAGGTAAACCCAAGACTTTAACTATCATTTCTTCATAAGTCATAGGAATCGCAAGTTTTAGCCAGTCAACTAAGCTGTGTAATTTTTTTTGTGATTGTAGTAAAGTTTTTTGTTCATTATTTTTTGATTGATTAAGATTCTCGAAATAAGAATCGTTGAGTAATTCTTGTTCTTTTTCAGTTAACATTATTCTCCATTGTTCTTATTTTCGGTGAAATTTACTGATTTTTTTGCGTAAAAATTCCAAGGGTTAAAACGTGACAACCAAGCCAACCGTGAGCTTTTATGTTGCTGATTTGCACATGGTATTACAGACCCATGTGCTGACCTAAAATCAATTTTACATACAGTCCTCCACCTCGGACTCGCTTCGATATTTAACGCTTAATTAATCCGGAAAATTTGTACAGCCCTCCACCTTGCACTCGTTTCGCCTCGCTCCGTTTCGCTTACGCTCACTCCCGCTCATTCCACTCATAACATCGGCGTTTTGCCTACAATTTATCGGATAAATTAAGCTATCTCTCCACTCATTCCCAGCGGTGTTTTACTTAGGAAAATGATTTCAGGTACAGGTTTGTAATAATTTAAAGCTATTTAACTTCTAGCTTACTTTATTCATCGCTTGAATTTTTCGAAATTTATCTGCATCAATATTATCAGATAACCAATTTAACTCAACTTCTGAAAGGTCACTAATTAAATGATCTGTATATACTTCCGTCATTTCATAGAGATTTTTATAATTTATAACCATTTGTTCACTTGAAATTTCTTCACAATCGGCTGGCATTAGACGACCAAGTAACATGACATTTGAAATTATTCCCAGTCCCTTTAATAATTCATCTAATTCGACTTTTGTTCTTGATTTTTCCATATTTTACCTCATTCTTAGTTTGTGTTATAATTATGATATAAATTTTGTTGAGACTCTTTCTTCTTGGTCGTGGAAAGAGTTTTTTATTTTATTTGGTCGATAAGTGATTTCTCCTTTTATGTTATAATATACTCAAACAGTTATAAAATTCAAAACATCATAAACATTCAATTGAGTATAAAATGATTATAATACTCTTTTGAGTGTTTGTCAACAAAAAAACATTCAAAGGAGTATATTTTGTTTAAAGATATATTGAAACAATTACGAATTGAAAAAGGACTCACACAAAAAGAAGTCGCACAACACTTTGGTATTGCTCAATCAAATTATCAACAATGGGAAAGTGGCAAACGTTCACCAAGTGGAGAAACTTTAGAAAAACTTGCTGACTTCTTTAAGGTTAGTACAG
>ENA-UOYZ01000060-UOYZ01000060.1-food-metagenome-genome-assembly--contig:-NODE-60-length-38179-cov-50.091701_pt1 | contig 38179 bp, 54 predicted proteins | sample MGYA00249881_ERZ772720 | MGnify/ENA primary metagenome ERZ772720 (study PRJEB29005, sample SAMN08379459) | food metagenome | isolation source: cheese spiked with Escherichia coli O103 | study: EMG produced...
TTCCCCATTGGCTTGGGTGATGGCAATGCCGTTATTTTCGAGGGTAAAGTTTGCCTGTAACTTCGCGTTTTTTTCTGGACTGATTGACGCGCAATTCTGGATGGTTCAGGCGCACCCAAAAAGTCCAGAATTGACCGCTAATTACTGCTGGTCGCCATCGTTCGGATTGAGCGTAAATCATCCAGGTTGCTCAACCTCTCTTTCATCTCCCGCTGACGTTGATAAATCTCGTCGTTGCGATCGACCTGCGCCTGAGCCATTGCTGCTGCCAGTTCTTCCAGTTCCGGCATTGACAGTTTCACCTGTTGATTATCGGCATCACCCCACGTAAGGGTGGTTCGTGCCGTATCGGATTTCGCCGCCATTACTACCGGATAAAGACGGGCCATTGAGTCGGGGCCAGCGTTCCAGGTGCGACCATTCCATTCGAACGTGAACGGCAGTGCCTCCTGTTCTGTGCGCCATGCCTCGATTTCCCGCTTTTTGGCATCTTTTGCCGCTGCGATAAGTTCCGGCGTGACGGTGAACGGGGCGATTTCGCCCCATTTGCCGCTCTGTAACTCTTCCCAGATGCGCTGGCCTGTCGGTGCGCTATCGTCCTGCATGGCGGTATACGGGACGAATTCCGTTTCACCTTCAAATAACACCTCGCAGTCAACCGCACCATTTTCGAGATAATGCGCGTTTCTGATGCCTTTTACCGCTCTGATTTTCATGTCTTATTTCCTCGTTACTCGATGCGCACAAACAAGCAAATGTGACCTTCATCCCCGTAAGAACCGCGGTCGCCGGATATCGCCATATAGCGTCCGGGAAAAGAGTACGCCGACGCGCCAACTCGTGGAGTAGACGAATAAACACCCGTTGCGCCTATTAAGCAGGTTATGTTTACTGACCCCAGGCACGAACCATGAACCACATCACCCAGACCAATCCTGATTTCGTTGTCTCCGGCAGCCGTTCCCCGGTAAACCGCCAGTACCGGAACGCCAATACCCGGGTACTGAAAATAAGTCCCCGCTCCTGCCGTGGACGACAGATACTCGCTTAACATCTTTGGCGTCAGAGACAGATTTCTGACTGAAGTCAGCCCCCACGTCACCACCCCGTCAGCATATACCGAGCTGTACTGTACATAAAAAACAGACTGTTCAGAATCTGGCTGATATCTGCTGTAAAAAAATAACCCCTTGTCGGTTTTTGCCGGATTACCGTTACTGCTCCCGGATGGAAAAAGATTCACGTCGACAATCCCGGTAAAAGAATTACGGTCCGGAAATATTTTTGAATTGTATGAATAAATAAAATAACGTCCCTCCGTGGCGTTTTTTACCCACTCAAGGAATTTTTCATCGGAATTAAAATCAAGGCGTTCAGATTGGCTGAACGCATAACCAAAGCCGAAGGCACCCGGCAGTGCCAGCCTGCCTGGTGTGCGGTCGCGGATATCGCTCTGGGGGTCCATTGTCCCAGCCGCTTTCAGTTCAAGCTCCGTGCGCATGGCTTCAGGTGTGTCCAGTGCCAGTAATGCGCGGGCCTTTTCTGACAGCTGCGCCAGTAAAATCCGGCCCTCTGCACTGAAATAAGGCAGCGTGTTTTCTTCCGGTGTTATCTGGCTGACAGCCGTTAACACATCATTAAGCGGCTGTTTACCTGCCAGTGCTTTAGTAACCGTTGTCGCAAAGTTCGGGTCATTACCCAGCGCCGCTGCCAGTTCGTTCAGCGTGTCGAGGGCTTCCGGTGATGAGCCAACCAGCGCGGCAAGCAGTTTGCGGACAAACGCCGCGTTCGCCATCTCCAGCCCGGTCGCATCGTCCGGCGGGGTTGGTGTGGTGGGCGTGCCGGTGAACGCCGGGCTGTCCAGCGGCGCTTTTGTATTCGTCTCGTCCATGACAACTTTGACGGCTTTTGGTGTGGCCGCCAGTTCTTCGCTGTCGTTATCCGTGTCACTACAGAGTTGCACCAGGCCTTTTTCTGTCGTGGTGGCATTACTTCCCTTCAGGTCATCAACAATCTGCTGCGCCTCGTCCCTGCACCGTTTCGCTTCCTGCGCATTGCCTTCGCTCGCATCCTGACTGGCCTTCGCCTGCCGGGCATATTCGGCAGCGTTATTTTCATGGCCCAGCGCAACATTTGCCGCATTTTCTGCACTGGTCGCAGCCGAAGATGCTGCTTCCTTATACTGGCTGGCGCGTCCGGCTGCATCAACCGATTCATTCCGCGCTGCCCCTGATGCCTGAGCACTGTTTTCTGCCTCATTCGCAAAACGCTCTGCGTCATCACGGGCCGTTGCGGTTGCTGTCACATCCTGCGCAGTCTGTTGTGCGTTTCCGGCGGCATTATCAGCGTGACTTTTTGCGTTCTGCTCGCTTTTTGCAGCCGCTTCGGCGCTGGCTTTTGTCTCGCCGGTGAGCGTTGCGGCTTCGTCGAGTTTATCGACCGCTTTCTGGACTATCTTATCGGCATCTTTGACCGCCTGTTCTGCCCGGGCGGCATCCTGTGTGGCAGATGATGCCAGCTGTGCCACCTGCTTTTTATCTTCGGCAACGGATTCTGCATTCTGCTGTACGTTATCCGCCAGTGTCTGGCAATCCCCCTTAATCTTCTGCGCATCAGCGACATGTTGCCCTGCCTGCTGCTCGCTTTTCGCTGCGGCTTCGGCGCTCTGCTGCGCCTGTGCCACCATTTCCTCAAAGCGTTTAACGACATCCGGCTTCAGGTCGCCTTCATCGAGGGCGGTCAGAAAGTCGTTCAGCGTGCCGGGCTTTGAGTCGTCGTAAACCGAAATATCACCCACGCAGCACTTAGGGCCGTTCTTTTGCTTGATGTGAACGGTGTATTTGCCTTTTTGCGCTTCAAAGGCATACTGTCCCGCCGCATCGGTTTCAATAACCGCGAATGATTCAGTGACCACTTCACTGGTATTAACCAGTGCATCTAAATAAATTTTGCATTCCGCCATCGGAACGCCGGCACCATTAATAAGCACACCTGAGATTAATACAGACATAAAACCTCTGAATGATAAAAAGCCGCCTGCGGCGGCTGTCTGATTTATTCAAAGTCTGACCAGTCAATATCTGGCGCGTTTTCCGGTTGAATGCGATTTAACTTTATTCGTAATTTCCTGAGGGCTGTCAGTTGCTCCTGTTCTTCAGGCGTCGCTTCACCAAAATCAACGGCATCCTGTAAAACGGCGATTTGCTCCCCCATCTGTTTAAGCAGGCCTGCTTTCTTCTCTGCTGCCTGATTAATCAGCGCATCACGCTTCGCCTCTTCATCCGTCACCCACTGACTGCCATCCCAGCGCTGGTATTCTCCGTCTGGTGCAATAAATGTGACATTTTCAGGAAGTTCCCCCAGTTCAGATATCGGGACTGCATCTCCGGTTTCTGTTGAATAAACCGTTTCCCCCCGATGGTCTTCAACCAGACGCCATGAATTGTCAGCAGTATCAAACATTGCTGTAAAACCTTCGGGGATTTCCGGCGGTACAATATCCGTACAGTTTGCGGGTAATCCGGTATGAGGCGGTATATAAGCGTCACCACTGCCGATAAATTCTTTTGTATCTTCAAGAAAATTAAATACACGAATGGTCCGTGCTTTATCGCTCATTTTAAAAGTCATTATGCAAGCCTCACAATATAGTTAAATGCGATGTTTTTGACGGTGTTTTCTGCGTTACCGGTGGCGTTAACAGTGATGGTGTGTCCGTGTGAACCAATAGCAACAGTGTGCGCATGCGCACCAATGCCGACAGTGTGCGCATGCGCGCCAGCAGATTTGGTGTAAAGGTTTACGGTGCCGGTACTCATATTTACTGTTTTGCCGCTGCCGGCACTGACAGAAACATTTTCACCAACACCGTGATTATGATTACCTGTGTTATTTGTTGATTTAGTTCCGTAGTCAAACGACGATGTGGTTTTCGTCCCCAAATCGGTATTTGATGCACTGGCACTGTGGGTATGCGATTTGATACCGTCCTGTTCCTGAGACAATACGGCGCGACCACTGGCAGGCTTCCCCTTGATTGTCCAGCCGCGCATATCAGGAATAATCCCGGACGGATAGGCAACCGCAAGTTTAGGGTAAGAGCCTTTATCAAAACTTTGCCCCTGCATTAAGGCATAACCGGATGGCACTGAATCAGATGGCCACGGGATTGGTGTTCCAACCGGCAAAGCTGTACCCTGTAAATCAGTGATTTTTTCTGCTAACGACTTTATTGCCTTTGGGGTGGCAGCCAGTTCTTCTGAATCACTGTTTGTTGCGCTACTGAGTTGAACGATGCCCTTCTTCGTTAATGATGCGTCAGGAACTTTTTTCCCGACATATAAGGACAGCGCCTCAACCAGTTGATTCTGTTTTTTCGGGTTCGGGGTTACGCCAGCCTCTTTAAGGACGTTAATCACCTCCTGCTGCAAATCGCGCGTTGCTGCCTGATGATTATTCATATATTCAGCGTAAACGATGGTTCCCTCAATTCCCTGAGTGGGGTCACCATCGTGAAATAGCTTATCCGGTGTATTCACCGGAGGCATTAAATTCTGCATTATTCCTCCACCTCATATGTGAAATAACAGTCTGTAAAAGCCGGTTTAAGGTCTTTAAACGTGTTTTCTAAAATGGATTCACCAAAGGCCGTCAGCGGCTCACCTGTTGCAGATGCGCCCGTTCTGAAACGGTATACCGGCGTTTTTGCACCAATAACATTGACCTGCCATACCCAGCGCATTTCAGGGATAAACAGACGGTCACCGCAACGATTTACCCCGGTGCGAAAGGCTCGTGGTTCGGTTATCGTTATGGTGTATCCCAGGCTTGCGGCCAGATTTTTAAAATAGGGAATGGACAGCCCGCCCGTTGCCGCCATTTTTACCAGGATGTTCTGCCGCCGCTCCTGTTGGGTTGCCCCTTCACGGGGGACAACACCGTACACGCGCTCCCAGTCGGACAGCGTCATCGATGCCTGCAACGGGGTGATTTGTGCCAGAACGCGCGCTGCTGAGGCCTTCACGGCCTCCATGACGTTAGCCTCGGCTGTCAGCTCCGCGGAAATATATTTCCCGTTCAGGTCATAACTGACCGGCGGCAGCATGGCGCGAAATAAATCGACCATATTCATGAATCACCCCTCACGCGGAAAAGGCTGAATATCAATATTTCCGGGGCGCAACCATTCCCACGTTGACGCATTAATCACGGCTTTTACATTCCCGTCAGGCGTGATTATTTTTCTGTCACTCACACCGGAAATGAGTGAAATCTGGGTTTCCAGTTGTGAAATAATTAATTCCTGCCCCGGCTCCAGTCGGTTCATAAAATCCGTGACAACGTCAGTTATCTGCGGTTTTATCTGCTCAACGGTCAGGCCGCTGGTTTTTACCCGGACAACGAAATCAACGGCTTTTTTCGTCGGAGCCAGTACCATCGTGTCCTTCGCTGTAACCGGGCGGACTTCCTCAATATGTGCCAGCACGGCATTGATCAGTTCCTGCGAGGGGAGGTCATTGGCTGACGTAATGGCCACATCAACAGTACCTTTCCCTCTGCGCAATGGCTCCACATATGCAGACGTAACGCCATCCACCTCCAGCGCCCAGCGTTTGTAATCATATTTATTACCGCCAGCGGGCGGCCTGCGCAGAATATCCAGATAACGCGCCAGCAGGTCAGCGTCGCTTTCCCTGTCCGTTCCGCCGGTCAGGGATTTAATCGTCACCGTGCTGTTGATGCCTTCCGGCGGACTGACCAGCGTTGCCGTCTGCGTCGCGGATGCGTTCGTCTGTGCCCCCGTAGCGGTGCTTTTTACCGTCACCTCTGCGCTGCCTTCATCACCGATGGTGCAGTCTGCTGTGGTGGCCACGCTGACACCTTCACCACGAATTTCCGCACCGGCTGGCAGCGTCTTACCGGGTGTGCCGGTAATCACCACCGGACCGGATGAGGCCGTTGCTTTTTTACGAAAAACATTGCGCGTGCGGCAGTGTAGCTCCAGATATTCAGGGTCTGCCGTGTCAGGAAACACCTGACGGAGGATCCATCCCTGATGCATAAAAAGCCCCTCCGCCACGCCGGATACAGCATTTGCACGAATGCGGTAGTCGCTGTCAGCGCCAGTATCTATGGTTTCTCCCGGCAGAGCGTTAGCGATATCACGTAGCTGGCGTTCTGTGTTTTCAGCAACGCCCGGAACAGGAAACGGCATTACATAATCCTCACAGGGTGTTCAAACGTCTGCGGTGTGCCCGCGTTATCCGTGACGGTGATTAACAGCAACAGCCAGCCGCGCTGGCCCGCTTTCGTGTCAACGGTAATGGATTTTGCCCGCCCGTCATCAAGCAGGGGCTGAAGTGCCTGGCTGGCATACTGCGCCGCCAGCCTGTGAACACGGGAAACGTCTTTTTCCCGCTTCAGTTCGTGCAGGCGTGACCCCAGCGACGCATCCGCCCAGTAACTGCCAAGCGGTGTCGCCAGTCGCAGATAAACCGCGTTATGGAGTGTATAAATCCGGCGGCGTTCGTAGTCGCCGGTTGCAGATGAAATCGTCTGGTCCATGCCGCCAGTCTGGCAGCATGGGCAGGTCAGAATCAGGTGAGGGTGTTCAGCACTTAATTAACCGGCGTGTCAGACATGCCGTGTGGGGTCGGGTGTTTGTGCGTTCCGATTTTAACGCCATTAATGGTGACGTCAACGGAGGTAATCACACCACCCACATGGTTGATGTTGCCTTCAAAGGTGGCGGCGTATTTCTTGCCCCCACTGATGGCCATGCCACCGTTGCCGGTGATTTTACCTTCCACCGTCAGCTTATCGCTGGCCGTCAGTAACGGTGTCGTGAATGCGGCGTTCTCCTCTGCCTCAACCTCATAGCGTTTGCATTTCACCCGGTAAACGTCACATTCGGTTTCAACAATCCGCCCGCGCTTCAGTACGATTTTCGCGCCTTCGTCGGTATACAGGGCCACCTCGCCGGGTTTCAGTTCCGTCAGGCGATATGCGCCGTGCTCTGTGGCCACGACGACGGTATGGGAGGTATTACCGTTCAGCGGAACGGCAATACCCATTGAGCCGGGCGGCGGGGATGTGGTGAGGCCGTAATGCTGGAAATACTCCGCACCGTCCAGCTGTTCGCCTGCCAGCCCGTTCAGCTGAAGTAGCTGTACTTTGGTAGAACTGTCTACCGTACCGGTCACCACCCTGAATGCCTGGCGAACGGCGGCCAGTGCCTGCTGTATGCGCTGATTAACCTTGTCCCACATCATTTCTCCCAGACCTTAACAATGGCGACCTCTTTTTTCTTTTTGCCCCTGCGGTGATGGCGTTTCTTCTCGCGCGGGAAGGCATCAGGTATCCACACGCCATCCTCCTTAAAGCGGAGCCGGGTTGTCTGCCCGCTCCGGCCTCCGCTGAACTCACGCCCCATCAGAAAAAAGATGGCATCGATGCCGTGGGGTTCGCTGACAATCCGCACACGCTGGCCGGGCTGCCACAGGACACCGTCCGCCGTGCGATGGCCTGCAACCAGTGCGACGATATCCAGCCCCGACAGGCGGGCATCACTCATCATTTTTTTGGCGCGCCAGTTCACCTGCTCCATGTTGCTGGTGTCGCCCTGGGTGATTATCTGCGGGCGGTAATAATCCACGGTGGGGTCGGTGGCCACGGCTTTCATGTTATGAATGCCTGTCTGACCACTGCCTGTATTACCGCTGTCCTGCCCGGATAATGTGCGCACGCTGCCGTCCTCGTTCCAGATATCCAGCGGCACCACGGCCACCTGTTTCTTGCTGTCTGCGTGGCGGGCGTGGCTCTGGGCCAGCACCGTCAGCTCGGAGAAACAGCCGTTAATGGACCGGGTATCGTCCAGCTCCATCACGTTGTTCCCGGTGCCGTCCAGCTTCATAATCAGTGTATCCACCGGCGTGGTGGTGTAGTCAGGGCCACCCACAACCAGCGTCCCGTCAGGCTCAAACCACGGCCATAAGCCGCGACCGGCGGCAGCTTTAGCCAGTGCATCCCACGCACGCATCCCCGGCTCTATAACGACCTTGTCATTACGTGACACACCGGACGCCTGAATACGGATGCGCTGTATCCCCAGCGGTCTGACAATCCTGTCGATGACCTCGTCCAGCGTCAGCTGATTGGCGCTGAACACCGGCGCGGCACAGTCCACCAGAATGGCGGCATCATCACGCCCGGACAGGGTCAGCGTGCAGCTCTGACGGGATACACTGCGGCGCACGCTGTCCACGCGCCCACTGAGCACCGTCTCGTCTCCCACCTGCAAACGGACCGGCGCACCCCGGACGATATCCGCCGGGAACACCTTTTCAGGCAGTCCCAGCTGAAGCTGCCAGCCGTCGGCGGCTTTCAGGAAATCGCTGTCAATACGATAACTGCTCCAGTCAGAATGCGATCTTCCGGCAATGACCAGGCTGATTTTGTCGTCGTTATTTTGCATAGGCATTAATCACCATCCCGGCGGTTATGTTGTTCGGGTCACGCAGCTGCGGGTTCAGACGTTGCAGCTCTGCCGCACGGCTGTAATCACCGTACCACTGCCACGCCAGCAACAGCAGACAGCTGTCCGCCTGCACCTGTTTCTGCGTCAGCGGTGGGCGGCGTGACAGAACCAGCAGGCCGACATCCTGCACGGATGCCGCCACGTTCTTCATGCTCTGAATGATTTCCGGGTACATCAGCCCCAGCGGTGATGCGGTTTCGGTTATCCGTTCGCGTTCGCCTTCATAGCGTTCACGGAACAGCGTGATGGCTGCCTGTAAGCGGGTGCGCACATCCCCGACCAGTCGCCCGATATCCGCCGGTATAAGCTGTTCTGACTGGGCTTCATCGGACAGTATCGCTGTCGCCACGCTGGCCAGCTCTGAGGCCGCCAGAACCGCATAAGCCGCTTTCACGTCCTGTACGTCTTCCACGGACGCATCCGGCGGAAGTGCCACAGACGGCGTTTTATCACCGCTGACCAGTGCGACCGGCAGCGCGACCAGCTCATCCATATCTGCCATCACCTCATTCCAGCAGGTCATCACTGTCGCAGAACTGGCGACGCTGTCTTCTCCGGTCAGTCCGGTCGTGGTGGCGGAATCAGTACGTTCCAGCACCGGCACCGCGTGCCCGACATCTGACGTGTGGATTTCCAGCACCTCTGCCAGCCCGCCAATAAATTTCCCGGGTTCGCTGGCCAGCGACATCATATTGTCGATGGATGAGAGAAAATCGCTTTTGAACGTCAGCAGGGTATTTACCAGTGTGGCGCGCACTGTCTGGATTTTTTTAATCACGCTGTTAATGGTCTTTAAAGGGGCTGTAACAGCGTCAAATAATTCGCTTAACTGCGCCAGTAACTTATCCAGTTCTTCAAATAACTGCTGTGCAAACAGCTCCGGTAACGGGGTGCTGAACAACGCGCTGCCGGTGCGGTTCTCCAGAAAACTCATGTCGATGGTGCAGCTGTCCGGGCTTTCTGCGTCATGGCGGATGCTGTAGCCGGTCACAATCACCGACGGTACGGAGCCGTAAACCGGGTGAATCAGCTCACCATCGCCGCCTTCGTCCAGGGCGGCGATCAGCTTTTCAAGTTTATATTCGTAATACTCCCCCCACAGGAACGCCGTCATGCGGAACGGTCGCGCCTTGCGTCCGAGGTCGTGCAAATCTGCCCCGTCAACAAACGGGTATTCATAGACCGCATGGTCGCGGCTGATTTGTTCGTCCGTGTTCAGTACGTCAAACTGCACACCGCGAAAGGAGGCGTTTTGCAGGTTTTCAGCCCAGCCCATCAGTAAGTTCCTCCCGTGCCTCTGTTACCGTCCTGAAGGTTGTATTTATTCACTGCTTCCGCCACGACCTGACCATCGAGCACCAGTTGTGTGGTGAAATTAATGGGGCTGGCAGGTGGTCCCCAGTGCGTGAGGTATTCCGGCTGGGTGATGCGTCCGGGTTGCCTGGATGCTGATTCAGGCGTTGTGTTTCCGGCGGCTTTGTTGACCTGCGCCGGTGATGGCAGGGCATCAGCTGCGGCTTTTTTCCTGTCTTCCTCCCAGCGCCTCAACCACTCTTCGTTTTCGGTGGAGTAGCCTTCCCCAAACTGCCACCACGGCTGGTATTTTTTACGGGCAGCGTCGATGATTTCCTGGGGGTATCGGGCACGGATGCGCTTCCAGCGTTCTTCGCTTCCTTCGACGGCGGCGTCTTCTTCCGGGCTGGTTGCGGTGGCCAGTGCCGTAACGGTGCCACCGAAAGAAAGCAGGCTACCGGCAATGCCGGGGAATTTAAATCCTTTGCCTTTTTTGACCGTGTTTTCAATAACATCACCGACAACCTCGCCAGCCTTGCCACCGGGTTTACCCCCGGTCAGGATTTTGATCCCGGCCCATGTCAGAGCCGCTGCGGTCATCGCTTCAATGGCGGTCGTGGCACCCACCACTGCTGTGGTCAGCCCCGGAAATTTTTCACCCGCCCAGCTTATGGCATCGGCCACAGTACCGGATGCATCCGCCAGCTTTTTCACGCTGTCCATTTGTGAAAATTCAAGCGTGTTTTTAGCCTGTTCGGTTTTAAAGTCATTGAGGCCGGATATGAAGTTAAAATCCACATCACCCGCGCGCTGGCCTTCCGGCAGGGTGCGCTGCTGATTAATCGCGTCTTCAACCTTTTTCCGGTATTCAGGGTTGTTACGGTAAGCCAGCAACGCTTTTAACGCCTGTTGGTCTGCAACCAGTTTCCCGACACCAAAGCCTTCAAGGAGTTTTGCCATCGAATCGTAAACAGCCGTCTGCTCACCTTTATCCCGGGCGGAGGCCAGTTTCTTTTGCAACTCCTGAAAGCGTTTATCGCTGGCAACGATTTTGTCTATCAGGCTGGACAGCGCATCTATCGGATCAAGCCCATGTTCGCGCGCCTGAACCAGCGTGCCGGAAAAATCAATTCCTTTACCGTTGTAATCAATGCTCTTTGCCGCTGTTTCAATATCGTGGCTGGTCAGTTTAGCCAGCAGGTTAAACACGTTATTTCCGGCTTCATCACTGCTTCCAGCCGTAATGGCGGCAGCTTCATTCAGCGCCAGAATCTTGACAAAATCATCCTTGCCTCTCATCCCCGCAGCTGACGCTGACCCCAGTTGCGAAGATAACCAGCGGGCCATGTCGCTCAGTTCAAAGCTGCCTTCTTTGCCCGCTGCAATTGCCATATTCAGAACGGTGGAAATATCTTCATCCCTGAATCCAAAGGTCTTTTTACCCTTAAGCATCACATTAGCCAGGTCTGTCGCTGATGCACCGGAAGCCGTGGCGTATTTCATCAGTTCAGGCAGCCACTTACTGGCTGTTTCAAATGAAATACCGCCATCTTTCAGCAGGGCATCCAGCGTTTCGGCTGCATCCTCTTTCGTGCCACCACCATAGGTCACCGCGTTACGGATGCTGCTTTTCATCTGCTCAAGACCAGCCCTGCGCCCCTCCAGTCCGCCATCACTGAAGGCGGTATTGGCCATCATTGCCAGCTGGCGTTCGTAGCTCATCTGCTTTTTGACCGGCTGCGCCATAATGGCAGCACCTGCTGCAATACCACCGCCTATTGTCACGGCATTCCCGCCAAATGCAGCCGCACGGGCAAAACGCCCCCGTTCAGGGATAACAGGCGTTTTCGCCATCTTCATCTGAGCATGAGTAACGCCATCCAGTTCACGCTTGAGTGCCCGGGCTTTTTCCCGGGTGGCCTGCATGGCGCGCTCCTGCTCCTGCGCAGATTCAAAACCGGCGCGGGCCAGACGGTTATAACTGGCAACCGTCAGATAAATTTCACGCCGGATCTCGCGTTCTGCACGAATACCGAGCGTTTCCCGGGCACGGGCGGCACGCTGTATCTCTTTTGCGGCCTTTTTCGTGCTGTTAATGCTTTCCTGCCCGGTACGCTTCTGCTCTGCGCCTGCCTTCCGGGTTGCCTTTGTTACACCTTCGGTGGCTTTGATAACCTGTTTTTGTCCCTTTTCCAGAACCTGCGAGGCTTCGTCCTTCGCAGTCAGGGTCATGCCAACTTTGAAATTACCGGCCATTTTTCTGCTTACCTTTTCTGCGTTTCTTTCTGAGGGATTTAAATGACTGGCGGGTGGTCTGTGAGGTGTCCTTTCTTCCTGAGCCGCCGTTCAGCCTGTCAACGGCGGCAAGCCAGCCGTCCAGCTCGGGACGGCTCATGGTCATGATTTGCTCTTCGGTTATTCCGTAGCGCCCGAGGATAAGGACTGCGAGCCGGAGTCCGGCGAGCCGGGATTCCCGCCGTTCCGCTTTACCTTCAGGACGTTGCGTGATGCCAGCAGAATATTAAAATCGTCCGGCGTCATGTTGTCGTGCAACAGATCCGCCGTCAGTTCTTCCTGCGGGATATCCCCAAGACGGACCAGCGTTGCCGCCATCACTGCGCAACGGTAGTAATAATCTGCCGCGAAGCCGTCCACCGTCTGAAAGCGTTCTTCCGTTTCTTCCAGTGCCTGCCCGTTATCACGCATGACCGGCAGACGCAGCTCAAAGTTTTTATGAACGGTGCCGTTAAATACCACGCCATCAGACAGTTCGCCGGTCTGTGTATTAATCAAAGTCATCCTGTCACCTTCCTGAGTGCAGCCATTTTGATATCAATTTTCGCTTCACTGTCGACGGTGTATTTCTCACCCACTTCAACAGTGAAGCAGTCCAGATAGGAGGTGCGCTTACCGCTGTTGCTGAGCGGATAAATTGAAATTTTCACACCTTCCAGATTTTCCCAGTCCGGCTCGTTGGTATCAGGGATAACCGCCGAAACTGAAATATCGTAGGTGGCAATGCCACGGGCAAAGCCTTTGGCCCTGCCGGTTTTGTTCATGGTCTTGACCAGCTTTCGCCCGGTGTTGATCTGAACATCGAAGTCGGTGATCTCGATTTCCTGGCTGTCCACCTCCAGCACAATCGAGCCGACATATTCTTTAATGGACATTTACCGCGCTCCTTACAAAATCATGTCGATGCGACCGGCAAACACATGCAGGCCGTTAACCACATCCGCCGGAACCACGCAGTCGAGACGGTTTGCATCTTTCCCGTTTCGCTGAACGCGCAGCTTTGCCTTGTTCGCTTCCACGTTCTCCAGAATCTCCGCTTCCTCCAGCTTGATCAGCACGTCATACAGTTCGCTTTCCACTTTTGCGATAGTGCGGGTGCTGAGTTTTTCGCGCGGGAAGCGAAGGCTGATGCGTTCGCGGCACGCCTTGCGGGTGTAGTCCAGCGTTCTGATGGACGTGATATCCAGTAACGAGACGTCAGTCACGCCCTGTGCGTTAACCGTGTACGTACTGACCGCACGCACAATCTGTACCGTGTTACCCGGGCCAACCTCAACCGGCGTCAGGCCATTATGCAGGGCGTTTTCCTGCTCGTTACGGCTTTCACGCTGTGACATGGCGACCACATCCAGCCCGGACAGTGCCAGCGAGTTCAGCGGACGCGCCGGGTCTTCCTCGCCCGCCATCACAGCGCCGTAGATGGCGGCCAGCACCGCTGGCAGCTTCACGGAGCCGCGATACCAGGGGACGGACACGCGCCCGCTGTTCACACCGGCTGCCAGGGTGATCCCGTTTCCGAGACTGCCCGTCCAGCCCGCACAGCCAATCGCGCCGCGCTGTTCCATCGCGTTCCCGGTTTTCTCCAGATGCTGCTTCAGGGCGGCAAGGGCTGGCGTGGTACTGAACGGACAAATCAGAATGTTGTGACCGGCGGCAAAGACCGCATCCAGTGCGGGCTGAATATCCGGGTCCATTTCACCGTTCGCCATCGGCGTGGCGCTCACGGTCAGACCACCTGCCGTGGTGGATGCTGACAGGGTGATGTCATTCCCCCAGGCTCCTTTGGTCCGGGTGGTCACCGTCAGCTGAGAGGCTTCCGATTTGTATTCCCCCGTCACCAGAAGCGAGGGCGTCTGCGTCATTGCTTCCACCAGTGCCGGAATGATTTTCGACGGTTCATCACCGGTTTCCACATCCACCGTGACCTGCTCACCGGCAACCCATACCGACAGCGTGCCGCTGCTGGTTGCCGTGCCACTGACGGTAACTGCGCCGGTTGCCGCCTTTCCTGCGCCACTGTCTGCAATACCGATAACATCCAGTTGCAGATAGCTGTTGGCATTAATGGCCGCGCGCGCCATTGCAGCGGCCAGCGAACCGGCCCCGAAATACACATCCGCTTCGTCTTCGGAATACACGGAAACGGCATTCAGGGGCGTGGCGGTGCCGCCTGACAGCATCGGGCCAATCACCAGAACACGCTGTTCATTACCCGGCAGCGTGTTAACGGCCAGCCGGGTATTAAACTCAAAATGCACGCCGGGCTTACGGATGCCGCCCGAAATGGTGTCAAACTGAATTTCACTCATCGGAATCCACCTGTTTCTCTCTCTTCGCCTTCGCTTTTACCTGCACGGCGTCCTGTTCAGCCGTCACGGTGGTTTCAGGCTCATCCTTCACCAGAATCAGGTCACCGTCCTGAACGGCGCGCCGGTAATAAGCGGTGTTCTCAACGGTCACCGCTTCCGTGGTGATGTATTTCCGGGCGTTATCCTCCATCGGGAACTTCATCCCGGGAGCCGCCTTAACCTTCATTTTGTTCATGCTGTTGCTCTCTTAATTCATCCAGACCACAGATATCTGCGCCGTATTGCGTACCAATTCGCAGTAAATCCGGATCCGGGTCTGACAGCCTGCCGTGGTAGCGGTTGAAGAGGCGGTCCGCTTCTGCGCCACGCTCCGGCCATTTGCCGTTCTCCAGCGCGTGCTCCACCCAGCGGGTATCGAACTCACAGGCAAACACGGACATTGCCCGCTCTGCCACGCCGGTGTTAAACAGCGTCCTGACCCGCCCGGGTTCGAAATAATCAATCTCCAGCCCCAAATCCTGACCGGTCAGCAGGCGACGGACGGATTCAACCAGCTGGTTTGTCCCGACCTCATCCCGGACAGTGCCTCCCTGTCTGGCGCTCTGTTCGCTGCGGGTGTTGTAATCACCCACCACAACCACAAAGCGTCCGGTGGCAATGTATTTCCGGCGTGACGTGGAATAGCGTTCGGTTTTCACGATGCCGCCGAACGTCACCCAGGCTGCCGGAAGGCTGCGAACAATCCGGCCCGGATCTTCATCCAGTTCACCGGCATAGGTGCGGACATCCTGCACCATATGCCCCAGACCACAGCGCAGACGCTCAACCAGCGCCCGTTCAATTTCAGTAATCAGAATGCACCTCCCCGCGTGGACTCACGCCCGAACTGACGGGAGCCGGAGCGGATACGCACCTGTGACGATGACTGGATCACGCTGCCGGACGTATCCCGTCCGAGGTTGATTTGTCCTGCCGCGACTTTCTCCAGAAAGCGGATGGCATCCCGGTAGCGCATCTGAATTTCTTCTGAGCAGATACGGTAATCAGTCGCCAGGTGGTAACGGGCGATATCGCAGCAGTAACCCACCAGAATCCCCGGGCTGTCAGGCCACGGGGTCCGGTAACGCCCCACCAGATAGCCATCAATCTGGGCACTGGCGCGCGCAAGCGCGGAGGCCAGCTTTTCTTCGTCGATGAATCCCGTCATGTCTTCATCCGTCAGTGTGCGTGCCTCGCGTTCACTGAACGCCCTGATGAACTGTTCCGGTGTGGCGTAAGACATGGGTTACTTCTCCTTTTTGTCCGCTTTTTGTGTTTTCCGTGCGGCGTTCAGCTGTGCGGTCAGTTCACTGACTTTCTGGCGTTCTTCTTCCAGTTGCGCCGTCAGTTCGCTGACTTTCTGACGCTCGGCATCCAGCTGTGCGGCCAGTTCATCACCCCGGGCCGCGTCGTTCTGGCCGGACGCTTTATCGCGCTCCACCACAATCAGCATGGGGTCAGCCTTCAGCACCGCCAGCTGTTCCGGGGTGAACGCATCCACAGGCCATGCCTTCGTGGTTGCGCTGTGTGCCACACCGCAGCGGCGAAACCCCTCACGGCGGGCGGTAATTTCAATCACCTTTTCCATGCATTACTCCGTCGTACCATCAGAACCAAATGCCATCTGCCAGAAGCCGTAACCGCCGTTACAGCGCGCTTCGGCACCAAACAGGAACTTCTTACGCTTGAACACGTTGTCGCTGTTGTAGTCCGTCTGCTCCACAAAAACAGGCTTTTTACGCAGCTGATAAATCAGCGGTTTCACCGGTTTGGTGGTGTCAAACAGGAACCACGCAGAATCCGACGCCAGCTCCGGCATCACCAGCACTTCAGCGGTATTGCGGTACGGGTTCGGCGTGCCGTCCGGAAACTTCTCGGCGGTCATCAGGTAGTTCGCGTCATCCTCCAGCGCCGGTGGCACAACCAGCAGATTCGGGCGAATTTTGAGGGATGCGCCTTCGTCATCTTTCAGACTACGCATGGCCGTACGGGCGGCACCGTAGGAGGCTTTCGCCTCGGCAAGCGAGCCAACTTTGAGTTTTTTGGTGCCTTTGTTGGACACCGATTTACCGGCGACCAGGTGGTCGGTATCAAAGAACATCTGACCGTCGTAACAGGGATTGGTAAAACCGTTACTGATAAGGGACGCCACAATATCTGCCGGTAGCTCTGCTGCCGACTGTCCGGCTCCTTTCGCCTGAAGGGCATAGCCCATAATCTGGTCGTCCTCGATGTCGTTACGATCGACTTCAACCGTGGCTTCCCAGTCCTTGTTACGGATGGTGTAGTTAAATGCCGCCAGTGATTTGACGACCTTGTCACCAATCCACTCGCGCATTTTCGGGAAACGGCTTAACCAGCTGTAGTCGTTCTCCTTGCCGTTTGATGGCACTTCCATTGCCACCTTCTGCCAGTCAGTTGGTGACTGGTCGAAGGCTTTCTGGAAGGTGGCCTTCAGATTGATAAAAATCTGTTTGACGTTTTTAACGTTGACTAACACGTTTTGCTCCTTAACTGAAATGAACCCAGACGCCATCGTCACCGATGCCGATCACTTTCCCGGCGACAGGGCGGGCGCTGCTGTTGTCGGTTTTCGCCACGGTCACGCTGTCTTCCACGTAGCATTCTTTACCAACCTGCGATTGCGTGACCGGGTCTGAGGTGCTGTTCGCCATCAGAAAGGCTTTGCCGCAACGCACCAGAACGGTGGCGTCGCCATCGCTGCCCTTGCTGTTATCCACCCAGCCATCAGACACGCCCAGCGTAATCTGTGAGGCCGTGGCACTGGCCGGAACGGCATAACCGGATGCGTTAACGGCCACCATATGACCACCAAAAATTTCGGTCGCAGCGGCAACCGGCACCGGGTTCAGCTCGCCGTCACGATAGGGGGTATTGCGATCCATTTACTCATCTCCTGCGTAACGGGCGACATCCTCTGGATCAACGCCCATCATTGAACAAATGGCGATATCGACATCGACGTCATCGCCGGTTTTAATCTGCGCCGGGGCAGGCGACGGCGTTTTGGGTGGTTTGCCGCCGGTCTGGGTCTGACTGAGCGCAACAAGTTTCGGTGCGTTATCCAGCCAGGACTTAAAGCCGTTGATATCGCGGCTGGCGTAATCTTTCGCCCAGCCTTCCTGTGCCGGAAGCAGTCGCCCGTCAGACAGCGCCGCCTGAATCAGTGCCCCGGCTTCGGCCTCACCGGACTGTTGCGCCAGTGCGGCATAACGCCCCTGAAGTTCTTCATATGCCGTCAGAGGGATATGCTTCGTCGGGTCATAGGCATTTGCTGACAGGCTGGCGATTTGCTCGTCTTTCTGATTCAGCAGGGCCAGCAGGCTGACGGATGCCGCCGCCGTTCCCTGACCGTTCGAAATCATGTCAACGACCTTTTGCAGCTCGCTTTTAATATCTTCCGCCGTTGAGGTAACCGGGAGGTTAAGCATCCAGCGCAGACTGGACAGCAAATCGTTTAACAGTTCTTCATCCACCGTTGTGGTCTCCGTTTCAGTTGACAGACTCGCCAGACGGCTGGCCGCAGCCAGCATGACCGCGTCCATACCGTCCAGCGCCGGGGTATTGGTCAGCGCAGCATGTAACAGCTCGATGACTTCGCCGCGCTTGTTGTATCCAAATACCGGGGAAATAAATTTGTACTCACCGGCGGCAATCATGGCCGCCGCGTTCTCCGTCCACTCCACACCGATGGCATACAGGCCTGAACCTTCACGCCATTCCACCTGGCTGAACCAGCCCGCCGCCGGGGCGGGCTTGCCGTTGTTTACGGCGCGCAGCGTCTGATGTTCGTAATCAATGACAAAAGGCGTGGTACGGGCTGCCACCTGTGCGACAAGCTGCGCGGCCAGTTCGGCAGTCAGCACCCATTTACCGCTTTCGACTTCATCGGTATGTGGGCGACCATCCACTGCGCTGAACTCGCCTGCCGGAAACAGCTGGATTTCGCTGTGAGTTGCTTTGGTGATTTCGAGGCTTAACGCCGCAATGTTCATCTTCATACGCGGCATGATGACGGAAGGAGAAAACGGGGTACTGTTGAGGGTGTTCAGCACCCTGCCATAACGGGAAAGGATAAAAGGGGAAATAAAACCGTTTTTAAAACCCTTTTAAAAACGATTCTGACAGCATTTACGGGGTGCAGTGCTGTAATGCCTCATCCGTGAGGCGTTTATGTTGTCACAGCCGATTACAGCGCGTTTGTGACCATTCAGTCAATCACACGCGCAAAATAGCGGTTTGCGGTGTTCTCCAGCTCGTCGATGTCGTCCTGTACAAGCTGAAGAAAGGGGCGCGCGGGCATGTTGACCGTATACGCTCCGACCGTTGCGCTCTGCACAAAATTACTGTTGCGCTTTTTCACAAAGCGGGTGCTGACGCTGCCGTTTTTGTACTGTTTAAAATACAGGTTCTGCGTCCGTGCCTGATGGCGGATTTCGCCGCCTTCGTTGTGGATACGGGCATAACGGACGTTTGTCCCGACCGTGGCCTCGTTATTGTTAACCGCAGAGCGGATACTGGCAGCCAGTCGCCCGGACTTCTGAAGGATTTGCCCGGGGCCGCGTCGCTTCGCATAAGCCGGACTCCAGCCCATCCATTTCGGGCGACCCTGTTGTTCAAAGTTAGTCTCAACCGCATCCAGCATGGAACCCGCAAGCGCCGTCATCAGGTCGCGCCGGTCCTTCACGGAACGAATCAGTTTACCCAGCGTGGTGTTATACGCCTTCAAATCAATCTTAATATCCAGTTTACCGTTGCTCATGATGCCTCCGGTGTGTCCTGCATAACCCAGTCTGTCAGCACGTCATCCTCAACCGTTGCCACTGACCAGCGGTTGCCCGACTGTAACGCATACCGCCACGCGTTGCCGTCCTGCGTGACATGCTCCGCCCGTTCGATGGTCTGCTGCATCAGCACATAGTCGGCAGCGGTCGGGGGCGTGTCTGTTGCACTGAGGCGCTGCATGACGTCAGCCGTAAGGTTTACCGTCTGCCGTGCAGCACCCGTGGCGGCGACCTGTTCCGGTGAACGGATGGCCAGCGGATATCGCTGGCGTGCATCCAGTTCGCTGACATTCGCCAGCCCCCGGGCAAAGTCCGGCCCGGTCAGGGTGCCGGTGACATACTGGCGGGCGCTGCGGTAATCGTATTTTTCCAGTTCCGGCTGCCATGCCACCCGACCGGGATTAAATCCGAAGCCCGGGTCGGCGGTATACACGGAGCCGTCCGGCATCTTCAGGCCCATCGTTCTTATGGTCTGGCCCGGCTGGCCATATTCCTGCTTAACCTCAACCAGTCTCCCCTCGCTGCTCTGCACCGTCAGGCCATATTTCTCCACATCAGACGCCGAACGCGCCCGGATACGGCAGCGGCATCCGTACCCGTCTGGCGCGTAGAAATACTCCCAGACCGGGTCATCCGCCCGGGCGGTAAAGCCGTTCAGGGCGGCGTGTTTCGGGCGGGTGTGAAGGTCCATCACCGCCACGCGTTCAAAATAAGGCCGGTCGGCCACGTTCGCCATCTGCTGCTGATAACGTCCGGCGTTATATGACGACTGAATATTGGTATCAAATATCGTGCGCAACCGGCGCGGCGTCAGTTGTCTGCCATGCAGTTCGCCGGTGTCCTCGTCCACAATCAGTTTTTTACCCAGCCAGCCTTTTGATTCCAGCAGTGGTTCCAGTTGTGCTGCAAACTCCCGGAACGTCCCGCCGTCAGCCAGTGCCGCCGTCAGGCCATCACGGATATCCTTCAGCACATCCAGTTTCAGCACGCCCGCCACCGTGAACGCCCGGGCGTGTGCGATGTCCTTCACATCGTGCCAGCGGAAGCCGATAACGTATCCCTTACTTTCGAAATACTTAATCGCTTCTTCCGGCTTCAGGGTGTACGCATAACCCAGGTCAACATCGTCAGCTGTCGGCATTCAGTCGCCCCCAGATATCCGCCACAAAGAATGCCTGTGTCAGCAACTGTCGCAGCGTGTCATCCGGCAGTTCCGGCCACGCTTCCGCCAGTACGTTCATGGCCTCGTCCGCATCCCGGCCTTCCTGTATGGCCTGCACCAGTGGGGCCACCAGTTCGTTCATCCCCTGCGCGATGGCCTCTGCCGGAAGTTCTGCCCGGTCGATGGCGCGCTGTGCCGGGTCGTCCTCCCCGTTGTCCTGCTGACTGAGTGCGACAACATTCAGCCGCTCACGCAGCTGGCTGAGGCCCGCCTGCACAGGGAGACGCTGTGCCACCGGCACCAGTACCTCTTCGCCGTCTTTCGGGGTGGGGATACCGGTTTTTTTGCGTACCCACGACACCGGGATATCCTTCATCCCCACTTTGTTGACCAGCACGCTGACGGCTTCCGCCACGCCCTTAATGTCGGCTTCCTGCTGCACATCAAACACCAGTCGCGGCAGACGGCGTGGCGGGATATCCTGCCAGCCGTTCAGGCTGGCCATCATCTGTATCAGGCTGCTGAACATGCCGGACAGCTGGCGCGCATCGGCGGCCAGAATGTCGTGCCTTACCTCGTTATGCACATTACCCAGCGCGTTGGTGGAGGTTTTACCGTCGGCCTGGCTGGTCAGCGTACTGCCCAGAATCACTTTTGAGGTGGTACGTTCTGCCCATTCCACCATCGACATGAACGCCTCCGGTCCGCCGGACGCGGCCTCCTTGAACTCAATTTCGTTACCCTGCGGCAGGGCTGCCACTGCTTCATGCCCCAGATTAACCAGGGCTTCGAGAATGTTGTCCCGGTCTTCGTCACTGGTGCCCTGTGCATAGTACGCAATGCGCGCCGGAAGGCCGTAAATCTCCAGAAATTCCGCCATATCACGCAGCGCAAAGTTTTTGAACAGATACGGCCAGACCAGTACGCGGAACAGGCCGGATGAACCCAGGAACCCCGACCGGGCGTTGTAACGGTGAACCAGCCAGCCGAACGGCCACAGCGCGGAACCGTCTTTACCATCTTCCCCACGATTGCCGTCATCCAGCCGGAGTTCGTCATTGTGTTCTGGCAGGGTAATAAACCAGTTATGCGGGCGCAGCGTCACCGCATCCGGTAACCACGTTTTATCCACGAACGCCCAGCTGATTTCCTGACAGCTGAAGCCGTAACCGACGCTGGTCATCCCGTTGAGGATGATGTCCTCCATGTCCGGGATACCATGCAGCCAGTCATCCACGGCGGCAGCCAGCTCCTTTTCTGCCTTCGAGGCATTGCGGGGCGGCTCCACCGACCAGTCCAGCGTCAGCAACGCTTTTTTGCGCTTTTCCATCTCGGCGAACAGATGGCCATCACGTTCTTCCATATCCGCAAACAGCATCGCCTGCGCCGGAAGATAGCCGCGCTCGGCGGCTTCCAGAATGCGCGGCAGTTTTCTGATGTTCAGACCACGGGACGGGTGGTCGGGATAAATGCGCAGCCGTTCCGCCACTCTGACCGACTGCGTGGTTTTTAGTGCCTCACGTTTCAGCGGGCGTCCGTAAATATCAACAAGCTGTGCCATTAATTACCATCCTCCTGAACCAAAACGCCCGCCACGGTCACGCCCGGTGCTGCGTGGGGTGTGAATCTGAAATTTTGCGCTGCGCGATACCGCCAGCGTCCACAGCATGTGCAGACAGTCCGGGCCATCATCGTGGTCGGCTTTGGGGTAGTGGCGTAGCTGGTCAATCAGCGTCTGATGTGCCGGACTGATGCGGATCAGGCCGTTGGCCATATGCGGCTGAAGAGACTCAATACGCAGCGCTTTATCCTCCAGCGGGATGACCGGCAGCGCCGGAACCGGCACGCCCAGCGCCGCCGAACGCTCAACCAGCACGGTACGCAGAAACTCCTGAAACTGGACGGACTCAAACGACCAGCACAGACAGTGGTATTCCCGCTGATACTTAATCACGTCTTCGATAAGTTTGTTTGGCAGACGTCGGCGGATATCGGCTTCAACCACATCCAGAATGCCGGTAAAGCGGTTAAAGCCCCCCACGAGAATGGCCGACGGGTCGCGGTTTTTGTTTTTCTTCCCGAGACTGGGGTCAACAGCACCATAAAACACCCATTCATCAAGACGGTTAACCCAGAACTTAATGCAGCCCGCAAACAGCGCATCTTCACCGCTGACCGGGTCGTTCTGGTATTCAGAATCAAAGGTGTCATGACCGTCACGGACACGGATTTTCATCAGTGCCAGCAGGGGACGCGCCGCCCATGACACCACCGACCCGGCGAGCATGTCGGCTTCGTTCTGTCGGTAAAGTGCCTCTGCTGCTTCCGGCTGTTTGTTGCGGATGAGTTCTTCCCACTCGTCCCACAGCTTCATATTGGCAGGCCACTGAATGACAGCCTTAAAGCGGGCCGTTTTCCACATCGGGTTATTGAGTGTGCGCGACAGTACGGAGTCGTAATGCAGGATGGTCCCGATATAAATAATATCGGTTTTACCGCCAGCCTCGCCCAGCGGCATCACGGTTTTGGTGAGCCAGTCATGCAGCTTGTCGCGCTGCTCCGGGTTACGCACCATCTCGTCGTTCTCGATGTCGTCGAGGATGACCAGGTCAGGACGGTACGGACCGTGGCGCAGACCACGCAGTTTTTTACCACTACCGGCAACGGTCACCTTGATATTGTTGGCCGTGACGATGGTCCCCATACGCCAGACGCGCCCCTGTCCGCACACTTCCGGGAAATCGTTTTTTAAACGGGGGTTAAATTCCAGTTCAGCCTTGATGGCTTCCAGCATCGGATAAGCCTGGTCGATACTGTCCATAATGATGACCGGGTAATGTTTAATGGCCCGGATAATGGTCCACAGGGTAAACAACTGAGTCACCAGCGTGGATTTTGCTTCACCACGGGGGGCGGCGATGGCGTCGTTCTCCGGGTCCGGGCTTGCCACAACCTGTGGCAGACGGCTGAACAGGTATTTATGCAGCTCGCTTTTTGCCGGGTTGCGGACGTAGTGCGGGAAATAGTTTTCGACAAAATAATCGTAGCCCGTCACCGGGTCGCAGACTGCCGCCCGGCGGGCCTGTGTGGCCTGCGGGTTAACATCGAACCCCAGACATTCAGCCTCAATGGTCTGGCGGAGGTTGGCGATGTACTCCTGTAAGCTTCTCTGAAACTCTTTAATGGAAAGTTTACGTTTTGCCACGTCACACCTGCGCTGCTTCTGCCTGCGCTTTTTCGAGACGTGCGCAGGCGATATCAAAATACTGGTTAGTCATTTCAATGCCGGTAAATCGTCCGCCACGGGCAAGAACCGGAAGCGCGGTTGTCCCGCTTCCCATAAACGGATCGAGAACGTGCGCATCCGGTGCCAGCGGTTTAACCAGCTCGGCCATCAGCTGAACCGGCTTTGCGGTCATGTGCAGTTTTTCGGACGGGACGACACGCTGCGTAATCACACCCGGGAACGGGCCACCGTGCGGGCATTTGTCGAGTTTTCCGTTGCTGCCCCAGACCACATACTCGGCCTGATGCCGGAAATAGCCGGTGTGTGGCGCACGGGAAGCCTGCGTTTTATCCCAGACAACCAGACCGCGCCACAGCACACCACCGGCCTGAAATGCATCGGTAAGCGCCGGTAGTTGTCGCCAGTCACTGAACACCATGAAATAACCGCCGGGATTCAGCCTGTGCAATGCATGAGATATCCACATGGAACACCAGAACGCCCAGCTGCGCTGGTCGCGGTTATCGCCGGTGAACTCGGCATACTGAGTGTGACCGACATACTTGTCCGAAGGGGCCATGCTGCGGTCTGATTTGTGTGTGCCACCACTGCTGTAAGGCGGGTCGGTAATGACGGCATCAAAACGTTCAGATAACGCCGGCAGCACATCAAGAACATCACCGCAATACAACGTTGCGTTACCAATAATCTGTTTTTGCATTACAAATCCCGAATATCAGACGGCCCGGAAAACCGGGCCGCTGTGGTTAACTGAAATTATCCTCAAGCTCTTTAGCGAAGCCTTCGAGCACCTCAAGAAACGGGGCATACTGTGCCGGGTGACGCTCCTTGATGAACGCGCCGAGCCGCTGCACCACTTCCAGTGCCGTGGCGAGCCGGTCGGTTTCCGGCAGGATTTTTTTACTGCTGGCCACCGCCTTACTGAGACTGTCGGACAGACTCGCCAGCAGTTCGACGGACTCCTGCGGCGGGATGTCCGGGTTCTGGTTCAGCCGTTCAAGCGTCGTCTGACACTTCACCACCAGACTGATAAGCACGGTGCGGGCGACACTTTCCAGCCCGTCACCGGCGAGCGCGTGCGCGGCCCGCAGCTTGTCCCAGTCGTCGCCGTTCTTCATCGCCTGCGTTTTCCAGCGCCGTGCGGTGTCGTGCGGCACAGCGTACTTCATGGCGACGATATCCAGCGGAAGCTGGTCAAAGATGTACCCGTTACGGACTTTGTCCCTGATATCCTGTGACCACGCCATTAAGTGTCCTTCTGAGCCTGTTCAATCAGGCATTTAACTTCGTCGGGATTTTCAAGAACGAACACGTTTTTCCCGGTATCCAGTTCAATGACAGTGCCATCATGTGTACCGTACTGACGGTAAAAATGGGTGATGCGTTCAGCGAGCACCATGACAGCGCCAGCACCTCCTGAACCTGTGTATTCTGTAAATCTGATAATGCTCACTGTGTCAGACCTTCAAAAAATCAGTTCTGCGAACACTGCCGGATACCGTCAATAATCCGGCAGACCTGCGCCGCCGCGTCAAACAGCTGGCCCGCTCTGTTAATGTCAGTGCATCCCACCGGAAGCAACATCACCAGAAACAGGGCCAGAACACAGCGCGCGGCTTTACGTGGCGTTCTGTGTGTCCAGTGCTGACGCGTCATACCGCCACGCGCTCCTCCAGCCAGCCATAAACAAACGATTCGTTAGCCTCGCGTTTCTCTGCCAGTTCCAGATAGCGCTCACCCTGCGTGCAGTTCAGGGCCTTCAGCATCACCCGTTCGCCGTCCTGACCGCGATAATTCAGGAAGGCGCGCAATGCACTGATAGTACGAGGCCCGATGCGCCCGTCTGCATCCATATCGGGATACATCCTGCCGCGCAGATTGAACACATTCAGCCAGCGCTGAAGCATTCTGGACGCCACGGTTGGCCCCATATTCACACCGGTATCACACAGCTCTGCGGCAATATCAGGGGATAATGCGGCGACCTGGTCGAATCGCGGACCGTACCAGTAATCAGCTTCAAGGATGTCCAGCGCCTGTTCACGGGTTAAATCGCGCATATCGCCACGGTATCCGTGGGCGCGGGCGACTTTTTCCGTAATGCCCCATTTGGTCGGGCCGCCCTTATCATCCGGGTGATTGACATAACCGCCTTCTTTGCCCAGGACTTCATCAAAAATTTTATCTTTTGATTTCATGTGGATGCCTCAGTAACGAAAGGATTTTTGACAAATTCCCGTGCGCCCACACGATAAGCGCACAGAAAACCAGATTCAGCGCCACAACCAGCCAGCTGGAGTGCGTGTATGTACCGGACAGCCAGCGGAACGGGATGATGATGTAGCCGAGCATCAGCCAGTACGCCAGCCAGGTAATCATCGGTTTATGCGCCGCACCGTGGCGGCGATACACAAACAACCCCAGCACAATGGCGAGGCACAGCCAGACGTTCACGATACCGGCAAGACTACTTTCCATTTCCACCCCCTCCGCCGCGCAGTCTGGAAAACAGGCCGAACAGCGATGAAATTTCCTGTTGATAAAGAAAGGTCAGTATCTTGATGGATAACGCCGAGACACCGACCGCACACAATGCATCTAGCGGCTTGTCGTTGTAGTGGGTCAGCCACTGCATCAGTGACGCAGCCACGCCAGCCCCCAGAACGCCAACCACAAACGCGACGAGCAGGTGAATAGCCATTCGCCATACCGGGATTTCTTTCTGCTGCGTGACAACAAAAAGCGCCCCGGCAAACGCGCCCACCACGACCCCGAAATCGGTATTGGTGAGAAGACCAAACACACTGGCACCACCGATGGTGACTGCCACAGCTCCGCCGCCTGATAAGGGTTCAGACATGAGTTTCTCCTGTAAATCTGAGCCACTGACGGCCCGTAAATAACACCCGGTCAAAGGCACAGAATGACTTTTGCCGGGCGCTATCCCTTAAGGTGCCTTGTGGTCTGAGTGGACAGGGTAAATGGTCTGGTGTGGTGGGTACTGCTGGGGGTGTTCAGCACCCCCGGCAGGTTGATTATCTGGATGGATTAAAGGGAAGCGAGTTTTAATGGTGGCTTATAACATGCCCGCGCCAGCAGGTTAGCTCTTTCCACGGCATTACGCATTTCCCGTTCTGCGTCAATCATTCTGTTTACGGCTGACAGCACTTCATCATGATTCGTTACTGATTCCGGGCTTTGGGCCTGTTTCGCCAGGTAACTGGATAAATTGCACATTTCAGCATGTCGGCGACGGGCTGCATCCCGGGCCTTGTCTGAAAATGCGGTATATTCACCGAGTACTGCATAGTCGATATCGGTGTCAGAACGCATCATTTCGTGTCTCCTTTTTTCTGAGGCCCATTAATCAAAAAGCCCCACCTGGGTGGGGCTTTTCAGCGAAGTCTGTTTTTGTCGTCGGTGTATCAGCTGCCATGCGTACCGATCTGAAATCCCGTAGCGGGGACAGAGCAGTGCCAGCGCCTGCCGGTGTGAGCATCCGCCTTTTACATGCTGCTGTAAATCAGCCATAAAACGGGTGTTACGCAGGGCACGTAACGCATGATCGCAACGGGGAATGTAAAACGGCGCGCCGCCAAGAAAACGGATCAGTTTGTTGATTTCGTCTTCGGTCAGCACGTCATGTAACAGGGCATGGACACCGCCGGTGCGTTCGGCGTGTACGCCGGTTTTACCGCTTAACGTCACGCCACCAAAAGAACGAATCAGCCGGGTCAGGGCGGGGAAGCCAATCACGCTAATCAGTTGCTGCACGGAATCGGGCAGCAGTGCCTGCGCATCGCGAAGATCTGTTTCACTGAAGGTCTGCATGATGGCGTCTCCGGTAGTAACTTACTGTTATTATAGCCATACATGATCGTCTGTACAGACCACAAAAAAGCCCCTGCAAGGCAGGGGCTGATTCTTTATTGTTTACGTGCTGCTCTGGCTCGTTTTCTGGCGTCTTTTGTCAGCGCCACCATCACCCCGAACAGTTGATCATCTGTCAGCCATTCGATCACATGTTGCTTATACATGTGAGATGCCAGTCCTTCCGCATACGCCCAGGAACGACCGGCATCAGCCAGTAACGCTTCAATTTTGGATAATACCGATTTTCTGCTCATTGCAACACGAGGGCGGCGACCTTTACCGGCGGGGGCCTTGCGCGGAAATCCCTGTTCATGCATATATTCCCGGATGATGCGCAGTTCATCGAGGTTGCAGCGTGTGGTGCTGGTTTTACCGGTCAGGCGGGCCAGCGTCTGGCGATAAAGGGCATCATCCCACCCCAGATACGCCTGACCGGCTTTAATGGCCCCGATCATCTTTTTCAGCATGTTTGTTATCCTCAAAACGCACGGTAAAACGTGAAACGCCAATTCCTGACAGGAACGCAGCGGCACGATCAAGAGACAGCCACGTCTTGTAATCGCCACGGCGTTCCTGTAGAAAATAGGACACCCCGGCGCGGCGATTCACAGCGAAGAGGTGATACACACCACCGAACCGCTGCACGACGAACTCATCCACGCCACCGCTTTCAGCCTGTTGCCTGAAAGCTGCCATTCCGACTTGTTCAATCTTCATAATGACCAAAACACTACTTTTGGCAGACCAAAACATATGTTTTGGTCTGCTATTGGTTGTTATTTAATTACCTTGCGTTAGTGTGATTCTTCCAGCGGTTTTGCGCCGCGCTGGGCTTTTTGCAACAGCTGTGCAACATCACCCCGCAACACCCCGTCAACCTCACTCGTCTGTTACTAATCCTCAACCATCGCCAGACCCCAACACCGTTTCTGCGAGCTAACAGAATTTTTGCTTTACGGTTTTTCATCTTACTGCGTACCCTTTCTTCCGCCTGTTCTGTGACGCGGTGGGTTTACGATTTACGGTAAAAGCCACCTGGCCAAATGGATGGAGTACAGCTATCTTATGGTTGCTGATAACCAGCTCCACCACACGCACAGGTCGCTGTAAAAGAAGTCGTATTGCTTTACGGTTTTTCATCGTTTCATTCTCCTGTATTTACTACAGACTCTGTACTGTCAGCCCTGCGGCGCTCCTGAAGTTCCAGCATTGCGGCCCGGAAATCCTGCCACCATTCCTCATCGGCAACGGGGGTGTTCCGCTCCAGCACCTTGTCCGCATCGGCAATCAGTCTGGTCAGGCTCTTATCGCTTATTCTGGTTTGCTGGTTCACTGCGCCGCCTCCTGCTCATTTTTTTCACTCCGGTATACCAAAATCACGACATCTCCCCGGGTAATTACGCGTGCCGGGTCGCCCTGTTGCATACGGTCAATATCAAAAGCGTCATTAAACGCATTCAGTGCCTTCACGCGCTTGTCTTTGCAGCGACGTCTTTCACATTGTTTAAAGACCGAAGAAATCAACCACCTGAATGACATAAAAGTGATATAGCCATAACCAATAAGCGCCAGACCTGTATTCATGGCTACATCTATCGTTATCGTTTTATCAATGACCATTGCCAGCCTCCTGTTTTGCCACTTTAAACGCCCGTAACATCGGGACAGTCTTGCCGGTGATAACAGTTCTCATTAAAAGACTGCCACCGCTCTCATGGTGCACTTCAGGGGCTACAAACAACGCCGCATCCACAACCCGGTTATAGCGGCGAAACTCCCAGAGCCAGCAGGTAACAATGATTTTTGCTTTAGTCCCATAGTTATAAAATTCAATATTCATTTGCAGTTAAACCTCCTTTTGTGACGTTCTACAGCGGCTTTCATGGCGTTGTGTACGGTTCTTTTAATAATCCGGTGTCCCGCACTGTCATAGAACCGCCACCGGGAAGCCCCCGGATATCCGGGAAACTCAACCGCCGCGCTGCCGTCATTCATCCTGTATTCGTGGCGTTCTCCGGGAGGCTGGTATATTGCTTCGGTAACACTGAGAAGTTTAAAAGCCATCGTTACACCCTCCCCAGTGCCAGCGGTCTGTTGCTCTGACCATTAACCCCCTGATGCAGTCTGGCGTTTTTCCCGGCGATAAAACCCGCAGTAGCGGCAAACTCTGCACCCCGACACGCTTTAGCTGTGCGCATATCCCCGTCGCGCAGTCCCTTAGTGCTGTGCAGGTTCTTTCTGTAAAGCTCAAGGCGGCTTTTTTCTTCCGGGGAGACGTCATACACCGCAATGACATCACGGGCACCAAAGACCCAGCCTTCGCAGAACTGGTCGCCACGGGCTACCCGCGTGGACGGACCGCAACGTTTGCAGTGTTTATCCTGATATTTTTTACGTTCAGCCATCATCTGACGGGAAAGCACATCAAACGCGTATGCCGCAATTTCCGGGCGGCTGTCAGGACCATAAAAACGAACGTAACGTTTGAGTGAACCAGAAGCCCGGTATTCACCTGAGATGTAACACTCGACGCCGAAGGCTTTACATACCAGGTCACACAGGATGTGCATATAACGCGGCGGCGTACTGGCATCACTCGGCGCACCCGCACTGGCAGCTTCCTGAATGTCGAACAATTCCGCGTCGTTTTCGCTGATGCCATGCTGGCGCATATAAGCCTGGGCTTTTGCAATAGCGTTAGCGGCTTCTTCCGGGCTTGATGTTCCTCTGGCAAGGCGTAACAGTTTTTTGATTTTGGCAATGTATTTATCTTTCATGGTTGTAACTCATTGTTTTTGATCAACTTATAACCACAAAACACTTGTCATAATCGCTGCCCCAACATACCCAATCAGGAGTTAAAAAATGATTGATGATGAAATTGCGGCAGCAATTACTGCTAACAAAGCTGCGTGGAGCTTTCTGGTTAAACAGCTTTCAGAAAATGGCTGTCTGAACCTCAGCGCCCTGGATTCTGAATTACGCAACTTCCAGCACGGCCTTCAGGAACGTGGGGAGTTCGTTCTGGCTGCGGCGCTGGATGAACATCTGCTGTCGATTGAGAACTGGTCGCAAGACGATTAAAACAAACGATTGTCAGATTAATTTCGCGGGCGAATTTTTTTTGCTTAGCGATATTCATAAATAAACTTCCTCAGATTCAGGCGTAAGCCAGCCCCGGCGGGTTTACGCCTGTTTTAAATAACAATTAAAATTGAATTAAATTAATGCGCTGCTTTCAGTGTTTCGACTTTAACGAAATAAGGCTCGACATTAATTTCAACCACACAACCACATTTAAAATCTCTGGCAGGTGAAACGGTTTTCACCACACGACCACCACGCAACGCCGGATGTGCAGTGTGCATGAAGCGAGTCCCTACCGGATACTGCTTATTAAAGTTCTTCGCATTCATGGCGTGGCCTCCAGCCCTTCAGGTGAGCGTTAGCGCAGAACTCCGCACGATGTTCAGCCCAGATACGACGCAGGGTACTACATGGGCTTTGTGCTGCCTTACGCCACAGCTTTTCAGCCTCAGCATAATCGCCGCGTTGTTCTGCTCTGGACGCGCCCAGCGAATACGCCGCGCAACGGTTCCCGGCTCTGTACTCTTTGATATCCTGATGCATGTTAGACCCCTGCAATATCAAGCGGGATTGCGCGGTATTCAGCAGAATCACCGACGCGCTCATACACGCGGATATAGCTTCTGCTGCCAATTACCTGGACGGCTTCACCAATCAGCGTCATGGCGTTATTCCAGCGTTCGTCCTCAATTTCGAGGCGACGCAGAGCCAGAACGCGCCCGGTGTTAATGTTGCCTTCCTTGTCCGTGCTGAATGCCTCACTGATGATGGCTTTGATTTCTGGGCGTGCACCTTCCGTCCAGTCAGCCAGGCAGTCATCAATCAGTGCCTTCGCGGTCTGAATGCGTTCATCAAGCGCGATACGGTCCTGCATGGCGCGCTGAATCTTGTAACGCCCATCAAAGCTGTAAAGCGTGATATTGCCTTTTTTGCCGCCTTTCACAGCGCCGTATTTCTCCGCCGACAGGTCAATAAACGCCTGGATATCACCAAACGCACGCAGTTTCAGTTCACGCAGTGAGGCGGAGGCAGCAATCACCAGTTCCACAATCTCACCGACCAGCTGCTCACGGTCGCGGTCAATATCTTTGATAAGACTTTCAGGCGTCATCACACCACGGGCATCAACCCAGTAGCCTTCCTGCACTTTATTTTTTGTATATTGCTTAACTTTGTTTTCAGTCATCATGATTAAATTACCTCAGTGATATTTACAGATTAATTTGTGTTATGTGCGCGAGGCGCAACGTTTTCAGAAAAAAGATTCACGCCGTTATAGTCATTTCTGAGCGTTTCCTTGATAACATCATGTAATCTTGTTGCCACCTGAAACTCCTTTTCGGAAGCTCCGTCCTCCGAATAACTCCCCGTGGTCTGGGTTAAAACACAGCCTTTTTCATCGGTATAGATAATTACTTCTAACTTAACCGCCATGTTTTTCTCCTTTGAAATCAAACGATTTAAAAATAATTTCGTTCATAAAACAGTGAGTTTTTATGATAATGTCGGAAACCTGCTCTCCCGTGACATCAGGCGGCAACTGATACGTCGCGACGGCTTTCTCCGGTTTACCTGGCCTGTCCAGGCTGAAAGTTAATGCAAGCTCCAGTGACATATTTCATCCCTCAATGCATTTGTGTTTCTTGAGGAATATACGGACATCCCTGTGCCAGTTGTTTCACGTAGTCATGGTAGATTTGCAGATCAAGCCGTTCATTTCCGTGTTTCTCCTTCAGAATCGTACAAATAGCGCCAACAGTCCCCAGAGTTCTTGCCGCTTCTTCGAGTGTGGCATTGTCGCCATTTTCCACCCGAATAAGGTTATGGCACTGGTTATTACCCAGGTCGGTAAATACTATTGTTAATTTCACGCTCACTTTTAATTCCTCGTTTTATTGCCATACGACGGTGCAGCCGTCGATACAGGACGTTTTAACCACACGACGCAGGCCGCTGAATGTCTGGATGATTTCCGTTACCGGCCATACAGGACCACCCACGGGCGGGCAGGCATAAACCACAGGTAAACGGTGATGTTGCCCAGTTACGCGACCGCCGGTGGTGTGGATGGCCACACGGGCACGGGAACGGACGGCGTTAATGGTCTGCTTGTCCATCGTCTTGTTCTCCATCAGTGAATTAACATTTCCGCGAAATCATCAATAGCCTGCACGCTGACCGGGGCATCGCTGATATCACAAATCCGGTACACACCGCGCGCCAGTTTGAACAGGCGACGTGCATTACCCAGCGAGCGCGTGTAAAGCGCCTCGCTGATTTCCGGTTCAACTGCTTCCGGCATCAGCTCTGTGGCTATCTGGTTAAAATCTTCCTGCGACAGCGTATCGCCCAGGTTAAGCGCCAGCGCCACACGGCTGTATAACTGGGCGAACTCACCACGACGCCCCTTGAGGTTAATCAGAAGGCGTGGCATACCCGCCAGGACAATCCCGATACCCGCTTTGTCATGCAGACGGCGCAGAACCTCCAGTGCGCGATAGGGGAGCAGTTCAGCCTCGTCCACCATCAGCAGACGACCGGAATCACGCAGTTCGCGCACACAGGCATCAATCAGTTCGTGAATGTTGCCGCGAACCTTTACCCCCAGTTGGCGGCACAACTCCTCAAGCAGTGTTCTGGCTGTATAGCCCGGATCAGCCTCAATCAGGACCGCATCCCTGTTTCTGGCGGCGTATTCACGCAGAATCATTGTCTTGCCAAGGCCTGCTGCGCCATACAGCACACAGATTTCACATTCCAGGTGAGCGTAGGCCAGCACTTCCAACCCTTTGGCAGCCATATTGGTGGCAACAAAATTTGCCTTTACACGTCGATTGTTTTCTTTTTCCCGTTCACGGCTGACAAAGGCAGAAATGCGTTCTTCGATATCAGCGATATCGCCCTGATATTTACCCTGCAAATACTGGTTGATAACGGCGTTACTACGCCCAATAGCACGGGCTACGTGGGTCTGCGTATAGCCGCGACGGGCCATTACGTCATTTAATTGCGTAATTAAACTCATATTAAATACCTTTTAAATTAACGGTTGTTTGTGCCGTCTTTCTTTAAATTGCGGTCACGCTCGGATGCAAAGAAATAAAGTTCTTCTTTTTTCTTTTCCTCCTTACGCTCCAGACCAAATCCAAAATTAAAGTCAGGTTTCTGCGTAATAGCCGGGGTAAGCTCGCGTTTAGCCTCTTCGATTTTCTGCGTGGCCCGTGCAATGCGGCCCCTGACGCGTTTCTCCAGTTTTTGTTCGATAACTGGTTTAGCGAAGGCATCAACCTTGTTACCGTTCCAGATGGCATCGCAGATATAAGAGCCATCAGCCCGCCGGACAATGACACTGTTTGCATCATGAATATCGTAACTGACCCTGACTTCATTCCCGTGCTCTGCGGCCAACTCATACGAGTAATAAATATTGTTGAATAACTGAATTTCCCCGCGAAATGTTTTGCGCGTCACTTCCGGTCTGAACATTTCATGCAGTTCTTCCGGCGACAGGAAATCAATTTCAACATTCTGCTCTTTTATCAGTTTCCGGCGATACGCTGCCGGACTGTAATATTCGCCATCCTCTTTGCGGGGAAGGCTGCTGTGTGGCCGGTTGTTATAGCGTCTGACCTCCAGCTCTATGGCTGCCATCAGTTGCTCAAAGGTGGGGATTTCATCCCTCGCCTTAACCTGCCGTTTTGTCAGCTCTTTCCCTTTGTGAGTGGCCTTAATGGCTGACTGCATAATCCGTTGCTGCATCATTACGGTTTCCTTGTCTGCTCCCTTTGAGCAGTACGTCTGGAAACTCAGGGCCACATCCCGGGGAATTTCCTTGTTAAGCCTCTCAATCACCCCGCGCCCCTGCGGGTTACCTGGTATCCCCGTGTGATGTTCCACACCCAGACGGGGCAGAATCCCGGTAATATCGGCATCAAGCACCCGGTTTTTTTCGCCGCCCCCGTTATCGGAGTAATAAATCAGCGGTATCCCGTGCTGTGCCATGCCGTAACGCAACGCATCAGCAACAGCTATCACGTTCTCCGACAGGGACAGTGACCAGCCCACAACAAAGCGTTGCCCCGCATCCATAACCAGCGTCACTTCTGGTCGGAAAATATTGCCGGTCAGTGGGTTAAACGCGGTCATTTTCATACAGTGACCATCTCCGACCCATACCGCATTAACCGGTAGCGATGTCCAGTCGCGCCGCACAAAGGGATTGAGCGAACGCCAGGCTGAACCGGTGGAGCGGAAACGCTCTTTAACAATCACCGGGACGCTGCTTAACACCCGTCTTACTGCGTGAACTGAAGGCAGTGCCGCCAGCATTCCCGCATCATCCGCGTGTTTTTCATGCCACCAGGCTGAAAACTCGCGATACGCATATTCAACGGTCGGTCGCTTCCATGAGCGATAGAACATAAAGAAATCGCTCAACCACCAGACCTGCTCCCACGGTGTCCCCCTATGATGACCGGGAGCCAGTAACGCCAGTAACTGATTGGCATCACCGCGCGCCATCAGCCAGGCGGAATACCATTCCTGTAAACTCCCTGTACTGACGCCAGTCCGTTTACCCTGCCGGGCATTGGCGGTATTACCTGCCACAATAACGCGCTCGGGCAAGGCCTCCTGGCGGATACCATCAACGATGTGTTTTATCGCTGCCGTCCTGGACATTCCTGCGTATTCACGCAGTTTATGCACTTCGGTAGCCAGCAATATCCGCGCATCAGCGATGGCCTTTTGCTTGTCGGTCAGTGCCTGGACTTCGCGTAATACCAGTTCCGGGCATTTGACCATCACTTCCAGTTCATCGCGAACGGTAACGTTTTTAACTGCCTTCTGCTCAACCACGGCAGGCAGTTGTGCATCTTCCAGAACCTGATGGGTCAGGCGCTTACGTAAAACTTTCTGCGCTTCAGCGGGCAGGCAGTCGATGTGATACTCGAATGCTTTGGTGCCTTCACGCTTGCGCTTCCATTCCGGGTTATTTTCAGCAAGACGATCCAGACGTGACCGGATGTTTTTTTCTGCTGATGGAAAACCGGATAATCCCAGGCAATCCCGCACTACAAACCACACGATTCCACCTTACACCGCTATTTGCGATGTCTCATGCAAATAGCGACTTGGCCAAATCACATCAGGCGTTACGCCAACAGCCTGGGCAATTACCTGTTCGTATTTGGAGCACGGTCGATAAAACACATTCCGCATGGAACCGGGTTTCAATCCCTGTGCTTTTTCCAGCGAGGGTAAATCAATCCCTTTATTTTTTAACGCCGTTTGAATCGCCATTGCTGACCAGTCATGACCGCGACGAACAAACAGGTCGGTTAGATCTTGTCTCAACAACTGCATTGTGTGATCCTCTCACGTTTATCGAATTCGATAATCAAATTCGATTATCGAATGTGATAAAGGATAGATCGCACTAAAGTACGAAGTCAAGAAAATAATCGTACTTTTATCAAAATCGATACAAAAGTACGATTAGCGAGAATTTTCTTTGTATATCAACAAGATTGGGAGAATAGTACGCTATGACATCAATTAAACATGATCGTACTTTTCATAATGAGCAAATAGTACGCTTTGGCGAAAGGCTGGAAAAAGCGATGGGGGGGCTAAACAAAAGTGAGATTGCTCGCCGTAGTGGCTTATCTGAAGCATCTGTCAGGAAATACTTAAGGGGGGATAGTTACCCAACCATTGATAGCGCAGCAAGGGTTGCCGATGCCTGTGGTGTTTCACTTATGTGGCTACTGACAGGAGAACAACCACAAGGTGATGATTCGAATAATTATGAAAAAATCGAACCAAAGTTCGATTGTGACGATGATTCTGTTGCGTTAATCGTTTCATTGTTAGGATTTGTAAGTAGTAAGGATCGAAAAGCGTTAGCGATAGCAGCATCAGAAATTGGTGTAAAAGGGATTTTGAATCGGTTGGATACGTCAGTAGAAACAGACATAGAAACTGTTATACGTAACTTAAACATAAGGGACTCTCTAAAAGAGGCCATTTGCGTGGCATTGGCTGGCAATGAAGAAACTGACAAAGAGATTTTGCAACGCGCCAAATCATGTATCCGAGGAGGAACACCAGGTGATCGCGTTCCCGTCACACCGGAGCAAGAAACTAAGCCTGTAAACAAGAAATCAGCATGAGCGCCTACTGCTTGGTGGGCGCATGCTGCTAACTAATTAGCGACATCCACAACAAAACCAATACAGAAGACGGATAAGAAAGGGACAAATCAAGCAAGGTTAAAACGGGTTTTAAAATCTTTTAAAAGGCGATCGCTTTCCTGCACCACCAGATCAAAGTAGTCCAGAATAAAGCGTAAAAAAAGGCACTTTTGGTCATTTCTTTCAAAACGATCCAGAATCGGCAAAATCTCTCACATCCCGCACCACTCAAGGCTTGCAGGTTCGTCCTGGCTGCTCGGGCTCAGTCCAGAATTGATCACCACCCCACATGCCGCAACGTCCTGTGGCATGGTGAAGGTCACCGTTATTCCCGCCACCGGATGATTCGACGGATCTTTCACCGTCGCCGTCAGCTGCACGCTGTCGCTGTTATTCGTCACCACCTGTTGAGCAGGGATGTTCAGGGTGACCTGCGCGTTGCTGGCATCGGGCGCAATATTGACTGTCGTCGTATAGCCATTGCCGTTAAGCAGTGTGGCTTCGACTGTATGAACACCCAAAACCGTGCCCTTAAGGGTAACTTCAGCAACACCACTGTCGTTAGTATTGCTCGTGCTCTGACTAAGTTGAGTATCTGCCGGGTTGGTACTGAAGGTGACCGGTAGGTCTTTTACTGCGTTATCAAAAGGATCTTTCACTGTTGCCGTCAGAGTCGTCTCATCCACGCCATTCCCAATGATTTCCGCTTTCGATGTTTGCAGAACGACAACTGCGCTGTCCTTATCTGCCACGAAGGTGACCGGTTGCGCATCGCTGGCATTATTGTTACCCAGCGTTGCGGTAACCGTATGCGTGCCCGCTTTTTTACCTTTGAGGGTGACATGCGCTTCGCCATTGGCCTGAGTGATGGCAATACCGTTATTTTCAAGGGTAAAGTTTGCCGCAACGTCCTGAGGCATGGTGAAGTTCACCGTTATTCCCGCCACCGGATGATTCGACGGATCTTTCACCGTCGCCGTCAGCTGCACGCTGTCGCTGTTATTCGTCACCACCTGTTGAGCAGGGATGTTCAGGGTGACCTGCGCGTTGCTGGTATCGGGCGCAATATTGACTGTCTTCGTATCTCTGTTACCGTTAAGCAGTATGGCTTCGGCTGTATGAACACCCAAAACCGTGCCCTTAAGGGTAACTTCAGCAATACCGTTCTCATTAGTATTAAGCGCCTTCAGACTCAGTTGCGTGTCTGCGGGGGAGGTGCGGAAGACTACTGACAGATTTTTAACCACGTTATCAAAAGGATCTTTCACTGTTGCTGTCAGAGTCGTCTCATCCACGCCATTCCCAATGATTTCCGCTTTCGATGTTTGCAGAACGACAA
>ENA-UOYZ01000070-UOYZ01000070.1-food-metagenome-genome-assembly--contig:-NODE-70-length-34814-cov-14.649184_pt1 | contig 34814 bp, 39 predicted proteins | sample MGYA00249881_ERZ772720 | MGnify/ENA primary metagenome ERZ772720 (study PRJEB29005, sample SAMN08379459) | food metagenome | isolation source: cheese spiked with Escherichia coli O103 | study: EMG produced...
AACGACTTTTCGACGTTATCGTCAAAAATATAACGTGGTAAGAGAAGACAGAAAATAATAAGCTGTTATTAGCCCTCAGAAGGGCTTTTCTTTTAACTATGATATTTATTACCAACTCACGTTTATAATGTCTTAGAATGCAAGCCATAAGCTTCTAGGACTATTCAAAGTCTTATCCTCTCTCAAAGTAGTCACGACCGTAAGGGAGTTCTTCTTAGGGGCAGAATGTAGCAATTCTATATGCAAGGCGTACAAGCGGAGCGACAAGAGCAAACAGGGAGTTAAAAATCAGAACACCCATTCAATGTTTTTGACTTTTTCTTTTGACCTTGATTTTAAGATTAAAAAAATAAAAAATAGACTTGCCTTAGCAAGTCCTTTTATTAATTTATCTTATATATTTTAATCTTTTGTTCTTTTGCGTGAAAAAAAAGTCAGTGTTTATAGGCTTATCCAAATTTTTATAGCAACAAAAAACTGTGTATATAGCAACAAAAAACTGTGTATATAGCAACAAAAAACTGTGTATATAGCAACAAAAAAATTGTTTGTGTTGCTATAATGTGGTACAATAAAAGACATAGAGAACTATCCCGCAAAGAATCTTTCTCTATGTCTACTTTATAACACGCAAAGGAGCGTATTTACATGCCTATTATATCAGAAAAACAAGAAAATCAAAAGCAGGTGCTAACCTTGAATGACCTTGAAAAACGCAAAGTAGTGGAGCATAACAGCCTCATTACCTCAATAGCCAAAATGGATAAAACGCCCTTGAAAATGTTTGAATTGGCGGTGTCTTGCATTGATACGGAAGAACCACCAAAAGATCATACAGTTTATTTGTCAAAAGCAGAATTATTTGCCTTTTTTAAGGTATCTGATAATGACAAACACAGTCGTTTTAAAGAAGCGGTTGAGAAAATGCAGAAACAAGCCTTTTTCAAAATCAAAGAAAAAAAAGAACATGGTTTTGAGTTTGAAAATATTGTGCCGATTCCTTACGTCAAGTGGACAGATTATCATGATGAAGTGTTAATTCGTTTCAGTCCTGAAATTATCCCTTACTTAGTCAATCTCAAAAAAAATTTTACCCAACACGCTTTGTCAGACATAGCCGAACTTAATAGCAAGTACAGCATTATCTTATATCGTTGGTTGTCTATGAATTACAACCAATACGAGCATTACAGCGTGAAGGGTGGACGGAGAGAAGAACAAGTGGAAAGCTACCGCAATCCGTCAATTTCTATACGAGAATTGCGAGAAATGACTGATACAATTAAGGAATACTCACGTTTTCAAAGTTTTGAAAACCGTGTATTAAAAAATGCAGTTGTAGAAATTACCCAACACACTTCTTTTAACGTGTCCTATGAGAAAGTCAAAAAAGGGCGGAGCATTGATAGCATTGTCTTTCATATCGCGAAAAAACCAGTTGCTAAAAATGAATATTATAAGCAAGAAGAACAAGACCCAGTTTATCTTGAAAACAAAGCAGACCGAGAAGTCAAACAACAAGCATTATTTACCGAAGCTATGCAAAGTCCTTACACCAAGTTATTAGGCGAAAAATGGCTGATTAATGTTGCTGATATGCAAAATATAAGTACCATGACAGGACTTGCAGAAAAAGTTTACCCACTATACGATGAACTCAAAGAAGCAAGGGGATTAAAAGGGGTAGAAACACATCTATCATACGTTGCAAGTAAGCAAGAGGGCTATTCTAAACGAAACGTGGTTAAGTACCTTAAAACAGCCATTGAGGGCTATTTACCGACCGTTGCCTTGCAAGATTTAGAGCAACCAGAACGAGCTAATACCAAAAAGCCAAAACCAAGAACGTTAGAAGAAGTGGCAAAAGACTTTTTGCCAGAATATGAGAACATAACGACTGAAACTGAAAAAGAAGAATTAAGACAAATAAAAGCAGAAATCGACAAAAAGTTACGTGGCGAAGTATCTCAAAAAAGCCATTGAACAATACCTACCAACGGTTAAAAGGCAGGAACTTTAAATGAACAAAATAATTAGTATCAAACAAAAATTTTTGTGTAAAGATTGTGAGTATATTTTAGAAATTTCTCGTTTAAAAGTAAAAAAAGCAAAACAATATGGTGGTGTCTATTGCCCAAGGTGTGGCAAAAAAATTATGGATAATGAAATAAAAAAAGCTTAGAATAATCTCTAAACTTTTTTTTTATACTTATCAGGTTTTTGTTTATTTATCATATTTGCAAATATTTGTAAAAGCTGTTCTGTTTCATCAACAGTTAAATGTTTTGCTTCAAGATATTTTTCAAGTAAAGCGCCTTTTTGAATTAATTGCCTTGTCCGTTTTTTTCGTTCTTTATAGTTTTCAGAATTATTCTGTAAAACAGAACGATTAATTTTTATTTGAACTTGTTTTGCTTTTTCTCTTTCTTGAATCAACAAATTTTCTAATTTCTTAATTTGTTCAAAATCAAGTTGTTCATTATCAAATTTTTTTAAAATTGTTTCTTGCTGATTGATTGCCTTTTCTAACTGTTCAATCGAGGAAGATAAATCTTTTTTATTTTTAATAGTCATAACTATTACTCATTCAAGGTTTTATTTTCATTTTCTAAAGTCGTATTTTTGAATTGTTGATGAACTGCATTTTTTGAATTTGAAATGACTAAAGAAACAAATTTTTTAATCTTATCTTCTGAATCAAAATCAGAAATAGAAATTTCTAAACCTTTTAAGAGTTCTTCTCCAATACGAGTATTAATGTATCTTTTTTGTTGTCCAATTTTTCTATTGATAATTTTAATGTCTTCTTGTTTCTTTGCTAATTCTTTTTGTAAATCTTCCAAGCTTTTTTTCTTTGCCATAACTTCCTAGTCCTTTCTTATTTTAAACACTTATTGATAATTATATTCTATCAAATCCAACAAAATAAGGCAAAAGACAGATAAGTACAAAATACTAATAAAAAGTGGTAAAATATCCCTATAAGATATAAGGGCGCACTTATATACCATGAAAAATCATGGTATAAAATGCCAATCTTTCAGATTGAACGTGTTGAAAAAAACTCGCTTTGCTCGTGTAAAAAATAAAAGAAAGGAGAACACTTCTTATGGCTATTTATCATTTTGAGGCTAAAGTTATTTCAAGAGGGAAAGGACAGTCTGCAATTGCTAGCGCCTCTTATCGTAGTGGGGAAAAATTATACAGTGAACGCTATAATAAATTTAATTTCTATGGTCGAAGTGTTGCTCCTAAAACTTTTATTTTAAAACCAAGCAATGCACCTGACTGGACGTTAAATCGTCAGAAATTATGGAACGAAGTAGAAAAAATCGAAAAATCAAAAAATGCTCAACTAGCAAGAGATTTTATTTTAGCGTTGCCTTCTGAATTGAACGAAGAAGAACAAGAAGAACTCCTTTTAAATTATTGTCAAGAAAATTTTGTCAATCATGGCATGGTGGCTGATATTGCCATTCATAGAGATAAAGATGGTAATCCTCATGCTCATATTATGACAACAAACCGTCCATTTAAAGAAAACGGGGATTGGGGAACTCGTCAAAAAAAAGTTTATCACTATGATGAACAAGGCAACAAAATTTACGATAAAGAAAAGAAAACATATCAATGCTCAACAGAAAAAACAACGGATTGGGACAGCAAAGAACGCTTAAAACAATGGCGTGAAAATTGGGCAATTGCGATTAATAATTCTTTAGAAAAAAAAGGATTAAACATAACCGTAACGGATAAAAGTTTTAAAGAACAAGGAAAGAAAGAACTCCCAACAAAACACCTTGGAAGCTATGCCCATCAACTTGAATTAAAAGGATTGCCTAGTGAAAACGGGGACATCAATAGAGAAATTAAAAAGTATAATCAACTCTTATACAAACAAGAACAACTAGAAAAAGAAACCGAAGAAAAGAACCAAACAAATCCGTTTACTCGTCATTTTACGCCCAAAGAAAAACGTATTTTATCTGACCTTTCTAAAGAACTTAACGTCTTTATTTCCTTTGAGAAATTGGAAGATAAAAAGCGTATGTTAAATAACTGGAAAAACTCTGCACTAGCTAAACAAGCGATGACGAATGGGCAAGAACAAGAACCGATTTTAAGTAAAATTAAAGACCAAAAAGAAGCGGTTGAACAAGCAGAAATTCTTTTAAATAAAGAAGCCCAACGGTTTATTTCTGCTCACTATCCAAAAGTCAATACAAACGCACTTAGTCCTTATATGGCAAGAGAATTAGTTGATAAAACCATTCATAATGAACAACTTTTTGACTTAAAAGAAACGGAACAAATTTTACTTAAAAGCCAACAACAGGAATTGTCACACAATCTATCCTTGCTTTTAAAAGACCCGTATATCAGTGTTCGTGTGATGAAAGAAAAACTGAATAAACAAGAAGCTATTCTTAAAACATTCTGTGCTAAACACGATATTCAGTTAGAGAATAAAGAAAGTGTTGCTCGTCAATCCGACGAAGTTAAAAAAGCTTTCCAAGGCATTATCCAACCCCTTGCTCGCTATGAAATGGCAATAAAAGCCGTTCATTACTACCATGAAACAACGATAAAAGAACACTTGCCAATGATTGACAGAAAGCAATTGAATGGACTACAAAAAGAGCAATTGTGCAATGCTATTCTCTATTTTGGCGACCAACTCGAAGAAAAAGTAGTGATTGATGTTTTGAATGATAGACAACCTATGAAGTACGATACCGCAACGAAAGAACGCTTGCTTACAGGTTTATTAGAAGAAGGACACACTCACTTATCAGAAATAGAAAAACAGTTCTTTGAAAATCCAAGCATGAAAGTTATGTTTTTCAATGAATGTGTCCAAACGAAAGATTTTAGTCAAGCAGGCAAGCAAACATTAAAAGCTGTGTTTGATAAAAACTATACGAATGTCAAAGATGAACTTAACAAAGAAAAAAATGTGGAAGAAAAAAACTACTACCGCAACAATACAAATAATTTCAATCTGCTCAAAGGACTAGGAACAAATCTACTCTTTACGATTTTACGAGGGGAAAGCGAACCTGAACGTCCCGCTCATAAACCGAAGAAGAAAAAACATAAAAACGATAGAGGATACAGTCCAAAAATGTAAAAATTAAAATACTACCAATGTTAGTTAATTAGTGGTATACTTATTTTGTAACAAAAATATGAAAGAAAGGAGGCTTTCAATAAATGTTAGATGATATTAAAGATAATGAATGGTATACCATGCGAGAAGCAAGTGAAATATTAGGGAAAAATCCTCGATATTTTATTACGTTAAAACAACGAGAACCTGAATATTTTGAAGAAGTGACTTTTCGCCCAGTAGGAACTGCTCTTGTTTTAACAGGAAAAGACATCAAAAAAGTAATTAGTAAAGTAAAAAAAGAGGGCGACCCTTTAAGAACGGTAATTCTTAAAGTGGTCTACAAAGCAAAAAAACAAGGTTTTTGCTTTTACCCTCAAGCTATTATTATACCTTAAAAAGGTGGTGAATCGCTAATGCAAAAAGAAACAATCACATTTGAAACAGGGGAAAGCGTTGAAGTTGAAAGTTCCAGTACAACGGATATAGAGAAACAACGAGAAGAGGCTTTACGTAAGCAAGCAGAACAAGCAGTTACAATTAATAAAGCCCAGTTAGAAACATGCTTAAAAGAAAATGCAGTTAATTATTCAAGTGAAGAATTACACAGCTTTGATTTTAGCAATGCAAAGAAACGGTTTGCGGAGTTTAGAAATGAAACAGTTTTTGCTATTACCAGTATGTTTGAAGGATTTTTATCTATTTATGGGGTAGAAGTCGATAAAGCACTAACGAGCTACGAAAATCAATTAGCAGTTATAGAACAAACAGATTTTCAAGGTGAAACTAGTATTAGTGTTGGCAGGATATTGAGAAATGGAAAAACAAAAATTTTAAACACAGGCTATCAGACACGAGAACAAGCCAAACAGGCAATTCAAAAGTTTAGAACAGCTCAACAAAAAAAAGAAGAAGTCCCTAAACAAGAACAGCAACAGCAAAAAACAGTTGTAGCAACACAACAACCTATACAAAAACAAGAGAAGGAGTAAATTCATGAAAAAAATAAAAGAGAAATTTTATCTAGCAAGTGTTAGTTTAACAACATTAATGCTTACAACGCCAACGATTGCCTTTGCTGACAAAAAAGGTGACGAAGTGCAAAAGAAATTATCAGACGCTATCGGAACAATTCAAGGTGTACTTACGGGGCTAATTGTTGCAGTAGGGATTGTAGTTGCCTTATGGATAATCATAAAAAGATTACCTTCTGCTGATGACCCACAAGAAAAGAACGAAGTATACAAGGCATTGGGACGTGTCGGTGGATTGGTGGCATTAGGCGCAGCGATTGTATGGATTCTTCCTTGGCTCTACGGATTGTTCACTTAATTTTTTTACTTATAATTGTCAGAATATTGAAAACAAAGGTATATACTAACTATAGTAGAGCAAGAAATGGACTGATACTATGAAATACATCAAAACGCTAGATAGCGGAGTTTTAAAAAGCAATTTAAGCTTGCGGGTACAAGAAGAGATTAACAAATTAGAGAAGAAGGGCTATGTTTTTATTGACTTGAAGTTGATTGCCTATAGCAATAATCAAACGAGGGCGTGGATAATTTACTCAGACTAGAAACGAGGCGGTTTAAATGAAAAAAGGGAAAGAATTTCTTTTCGGAGATAATGTCACAAATAAATATGGCGTTGCGTTTGGGCTAGGATTAATTGACTTGATTAAAGTTTTAAGTATTCCAACAGCTATTACGTTGTTACTTTTTATCTTGCCCCCTTATACGTTGCTGTTCTTTTTGATTAAGGTGTTTATCGCTCTTGTCTTATTTACAGTTACCTTAGCACTGATTACTACAAAGCCAGTAAATGCACGACCTAATATTAGTTTAAAAAGCGACTTAGAGTTGAAACATAGATATGGTAAACGGCAACGTTTGTTTTACAAACGAGGCAAAGAAAGGGGCATGAAAATTGAACGTTAAGAAAAACTCATTACAAGAAAAACTAAAAAACTATGAATTTACTTATGTTCCCTCACCAATCAAAAAAGGAAAAGATGATATTGAAGCCATGAGTATTATTCAGGGACAGTATCAAGACTTCATTGTCACTAAAACAGGTTATTTATTAAGTATGATTGAAATATCAGGCTTGAATTTAGACTTGTTAAACCCCGAAGAACAAGCTGATGTGTTCGATGATTACAATGCTTTTTTGATTGCAACCCTAAATGAAGGGACTGGTAAACAACAGTATATTGACCGAACAACTACAGTAAATTTAAACAGCTATGTTCTCTATTGGAAAAAGCGGTATTTAACTGTTAAAGACCAACAGAACCAACTCCCAAAAGAGGAACAAGCACAGCTAACCCCACTACTAAACTTAATTGCGAGTTACGTTCATTACTACCAAGAACTAATGAACAGTAAGGATATGACGACAAAACAACACTTATTAATATTATCTCAGAAAATCAAAGACAAAACCTTCACTAGCTTAGAATTTGCCAAACAAGAGTTAAACGAACAAATTAGAGGCATTACAAAAGCTTTGAATGATACTTTGAATGAATATGATATTCATGCTAACCAATTAAGTGGAGCGGAGTATAAACAAGTCTTACAATCCATGATTAATTACACGGGTGATTAAAAAGAGAGGTGAGAGAGAACATGGCAAATTTTAAAATAAAAGACCTACTTCCGTCTATGAAAAAAACGGCGAAACAAGTGGATATTTCAGAAGAAGGTATTCAATACGTTGAAAAACAAGATTTATCTAACCTAGAAACATTTCTTGATACTTCAGGCATGGACGAACTTTACCCCTTTTCATTTGAAGAATTACCCGACCGTATTGAAAGTGGGAATAATTATATTCGTATTCTTTTGATTACTGACTACCCTAAGCGAGCTTATGGTAACTGGTTATCTGAATTAAAACGAAAAAAAGGGAATATTTCCATTGTGCAGTTTATGGAAAATGCTAGTAGTAATAAAATGGTGAAATTTTACAATGATACCATTAAAAATAAACGTGCAGAATTACTAAAAACTTATGACCCTTTGAAAAAGAAAGAAATTCAAAATCAAATTGATAAAGCGGATATGCAACTAGAAAATTACATTCAAAATCGCAGTACCTTTATCACACAATACACTTATATCTATTTGCAAGAAGAGAGTAAAGAAGCCTTAGACAATCTTACAGCCAGTGTCACAGGTACATTAATTAAACTTCAATTAAAGTATATGACCCCTACAAAAGCCATGATACAAGCTTTTTGGAGCAGTTTACCTTTGCAGGAAAATTTACTTGAAGAATATACCTATAAACAATCGAACACTGAAACCGCAAGTAGTATGTTTCCTTTTGACGATAGCGAAATTTTGGAATTAAGTCCCCGTTCAGATGTAGAGGGAATAAACAAAGATACAGACAGTTTAATTGCGATTGATTATTTGAATAAACGAACAACACTAAACCAGAACATGGTTGTAATTGGAACAAGTGGCGTTGGTAAAACAACCTATATGATACAAAAAATCCTAAAATATGTAGCAAAAGGAATTAAAGTATTTATTATTGACCCCGAAAATGAGTACAGCAATATTGTTGAGTTGCTAGGGGGAACAGTAGTGCATTTATCTAGCAACGCTAAAACAAAAATCAATCCTTTAGAAATTTTTTCGGATATTATCTCAGACGACCAAAACGAAACCGAAGATATTGACATAGAAGAAGTTGTCAAAGACAAAATTACACGTGTCAAAGGGTTTTGCCAAGTTTTGAAACCTGATATGACACAAGTTGAAAAAGCTTTAATTGATAAAATTTTGCGAGAAACTTATCGGAGTAGTGGTATTTTACGCTACCGCTCTATTCATGAAATTAAAAGTGAACAGTACCCTACGCTTTCTAATTTTTATGATGAAATTCAAAAGTTAGAAACCAATGACCCAAAACGGTTTGCAAAATTGGAAGACTTTTTCTACATTTTAGAGGGGTATGTATCAGGAAGCACTACTTTATTTAATGGCGTAACCAATATTAATTTGCACACTAACCTTTTGAGTTTTGATTTAAAATCTCTACAAAATGAACCTGATGTTCAAGGGGCTTGCTATTTGAATACATTTAGCTATTTGTGGGACGAAATTACCAAAAATAAGACAGAAAATATTAAGTTAATTGTTGATGAATTTCACTTTTTAACACAGAATCCTGACGCGTCAAGTTTCTTTTTCCAAGCATATAAACGTTTCCGTAAATATAACGCAGGAGCAATTGCAGGGACACAACAGCTAGAAGACGTACTCAAAGCAAAAACCACAGACGGAACAAATCTAGGTCAGGCAATCGTTGGGAATGCTTTTACAAAGGTGTTCTTTGGTTTAGACGATATGGGCGTAGAAGATTTATCTCAACGTTTAAAAGTTCGCTTTTCAGATAAAGAACAAAAACTGTTAAAGAAGAAAAAACAAGGGGAAGCCTTAATTATTCACGGAAGCCAACGGGCGTTTATGAAAATCACTTTAACCCCCGAAGAACTCTATCTTATTGATAGGGAACAATACGAAGAAACCTATTCTACAGGTGAACCTATCAACTATGAAGAACTCATATCTATGACACCACAAGAAATTGAAGAAGCAGAAAATTTCATTTATTAATGAACACGAGCCAAGAAAGGGGCGTGACTTATGGCTAAAATTAGCGCACCAATCACGAATAAGAAAGCTTTTAAAATCAGTAACTTTGAATATGGGACAATCCGTAGGCAAGAAGGGAAGGTTGTTGTTGAGCTATCCAAACAGCAAGTCAATATTGAAACGATTAAGCAGTTGGATTTTTTATATAAAACTAGTGACTCCTTTTTACCTTTAGAAGATATTAAAGACGTTGACGGAGCAATACAGCTTATCTTTAAAGATATAGACAGTATGAAAATGCTCATTGATATTAAGCAAGAAGAATACCCAATTAAATTGAGTATTTTACTCGCTATTCTAAAAGACAATATTTTAGCAAGACATTTTGTAAGTATTCACCCAAGTACAATTTTCTATCACCCAATGGAACTCATTCAATACAGTTATTTTTCAGATAATGATTGTTTACCTTATGACAACCGCACCAGTAATTTTGAAAAATATCGTGCATTGGCATTGTTTGTTATTACAGGATTTTCTTATGAAAAGTGTTTAGGACAGCAACAAGAAGTGGCAAAAGTAGGGAATGACCTTGTTAAAAATATTCTATCTACAAAAAATTTAGAAGAATTAACTTTACTCATTCATGACACCTACAACTACATTACACATGAGTATATTTCAGCCATTAAAACAAATGATTATCGCTCAAAAAAGCGAACAAAATATTTGTTGATTGGAGCAATTGGTGCAGTGATTATCTGTTCATTTGCAACAAGTGTTGCTATCCGTCGCCATGCAAACACAGAAATTAACGCAATGCAGGCAAAAGTCGAGCAAACAAAGAACGACTTAAAAGTTGAAAAATTATTGAATACGGGGGATTTACAAAGCGTTGAAAAAGAAATGAAGCACCTTGATTATTCTGACAAAGATATTTCTAACATGTATTTTGAACAAGGCGATTTTCAAAAATCTTTAGCATATAACCCAAATCAATTAGAGAAAATCATTGAAAAGATTTATCAAAACCAAGCCGATTTTAACGAGAAACACAAAGACGATAAAAAAGCTCCTGATAAAAAAGACCAACCTATACAACAAATTTATGACCTTGAAATTAAAGGGAATACTACCAATAAAAAATCTTTAAAAGATAAACTTACCATTGAGCAAGCAATTGCTAATCATGAAATAGATACCATGAAAACGCAACTTTCATTCATTGAGGATAAGAACACTGCTTTGCGTATGTTAACTGTTTTTCTATCCGAAGATGAACTACAAAACGCCCAAGCAGTAGTCAATAAATTCCCTGATAAAGCTTTCCAAAATCGTTACGACTTAAAGAGTACCCAAGAAGAATTAAACGAACAGAAAAAAGCAATAAGTAAAGAAAAAAATAAAGATAAAAAAGCTAACATGCAAAAAAACGCAGACACTTTGAGTGATAGAATTGAAAAATTGCAAAAGGAAATTAAAAAAGACACAGACGAGGTGAAAAATGATAAATAACGTTACTTTAGTAGGAAGAGTTACTCGTGACCCTGAATTGCGCTATACGCCACAAAATCAAGCCGTAGCCACTTTCTCATTGGCGGTGAATCGTCAATTTAAAAACGCTAACGGTGAACGAGAAGCAGACTTCATTAATTGTGTGATATGGCGACAACAAGCTGAAAACCTTGTTAACTGGGCTAAAAAAGGCGCACTCATTGGCATTACAGGGCGCATTCAAACTCGCAACTATGAAAACCAACAAGGACAGCGTGTTTATGTTACCGAAGTTGTCGCAGACAATTTCCAAATGTTAGAAAGTAGAAAAGAATCCCCACTACCACCTGACCCCACTATTACAACAAATTCAGGCAAGAACAATACGCCCAACATGAGTGAACCTGACCCGTTCGGAACAAAAGAAGTTATGGAAATTGACGACAAAGACCTTCCATTTTAATTTTTAGATTAAAAAGTGGATTAACTAATTATTTCTTGCCTTGATTAAAGGAAGTGAAAATATGTTTGTAACCAAAGCAAAAATAAGTATTGCTAAAAAAATTATATGGCTTGTAGCAGGATTATTCATTCTTATCTTTATGGTTGTTTCAGGACATGAAGAAGATTGCGTACAACCAAGTAATAGCGACAGCAATACAACCGAAGACTTGAAAAAAGTCCCTAAAAGCGTTGAAGACTTTGTTAAAAGTCACAAAGAAGCCTATATCCTCTCATGGAAAGCAGGCGGTTTTCTACCGAGTGCAAGTATAGCCCAAACTATGGTTGAAAATGGCTTTAACTTTACAAACCCCAGTGGGACTTCCTTTTGGAAAGCGCACAACATGGGTGGCGTTAAGACTTCTAAAAAAGAAGATTTCCCAGTTACGCTTGCCAGTTATGGTAATGAAGCCGTTGATATAACAGGAACAAAGGCAGGAACTAGCGTAGGCGATAACACAGGTGGAGCATACACTTATTTTAAAGATTACAACGCAGGCATAGTTGGTAAATCAGAGTTCATGGCACATCAAAGCCTTTATACAGGAGCGATTAATAATACAGACGGCATTTCGTCCCTCACAGCTATTTTTAAAGGGGGTTGGGCGACTGACCCTAACTATCTTGTGTCTTTAATTGGCGCTTATCAATCGCTAGGACAAAAATTTAAATGGATTGATAAAGAAGCCATTGAAAAATACGGACAAGCTCCTTATAAAGCAGGTAATGCACTTCCTAAAAATCAGATAGATAAAACTACAAATAAAAAAGAAGCCAGTCAATCAGATACCGACGAGGACGGTTGCGTAGTGGAACAAACCCCTAGCAAAGAAGCAACAGGGACAAATTCCGCACCAACACTTGCACCACCTAAAGAATATGAGGGCAAGCTTAAAATGCCAGCACCTGATAATAAAAACTATGCAGGTAATAGCTATCCGTTCGGACAATGTACATGGGGCGTTTATAACCGTATGGCACAACTAGGTACACCAATTGAGTGGTTTAGTGGCGACAGCGGAAATGGCGGTTCGTGGGGCGCTAGTGCAAGAGCTAAAGGCTACAAAGTAGAAAAAGGGACACCACACGTTGGTTGGGGCGCTAGTTTCTATGGTGGTTTAGCAGGGAGTGACCCTAACGCAGGGCATATCGCCGTAGTCGAGTATGTCAATGAAGACGGTTCTATCTTAGTGAGTGAAACAAACGTCGTATCGCCTAATAGTGGGACAAGAAGTTGGCGTGTAATCAATAAAGCGACCGTTGCTCAAATAGATTTTATTCAAGGGAGAAAATAAGCTATGGAAAAGAAAATATTTATTATGAAAATAATATCTGGTGCTTGTATATTCTGTTTCGCTGGTATGTTGGTGTTTTATATAACATTAGTAAATTCTACAAATAAAATAATTGGAGATAAAGACCAAAAAATAAGCACTCTCACAAAGCAAAATAAAACACTAGATAGCAAATACAATGAGTTATACGAAAAAAAGAACGGAAACGCCAATCAACAGCTTGTCCTTGCGACAAACGGTGTATTTTCAAGTCTGTTCGACTATGATACAAAGAAAACATCTATTGCAGATAGACGAGAAAAAGCAAGTCAATTTACAACTGATGAAGCCTTAGAAGCGATTTTTCCAAAACAAAAAAATGCTTATAACGCCTCTGTTCAAACCATTTCTAAACTAAAAGAAGAGCCACAAATCTTTTATGCACCAACGAATAACAAAACGCAAAAAGTATTAATCATTGTTGAAAATGAAGTTACCATTCAAGGGAGTGACAAGATAGGGGCTAAATTCATGTATCAAGCCGAGTTTGACCCCCTAGCAAATAAATTTGTGTCTTTAAAAAATGCAGGTACGCTCAATGAATAAAAAGAATATAGGTTCAACATTATTTTTCTTAATTCTATTACTCTTTGCAGGTTTTATCGTCTATGACCGCCACCAAACAGAAAGTAACAAAACCGTTATCCGTACGATAAAAGAGGATAAAGTCAATTTCTTTTATCGTGACGATTGTAAAGACTGTAAAAAAGTATTTAATCAAGTCTACCTACACAACTTCTTTCATAGAGATATTGAGTTTATCAACCTTAATCAAGAGAAAAATCGCAAATATATTGATGAATACAACATTCATACCGTCCCAACTTTTATTTACAAAAACAAGGCGTATGCAGGGACGAATACAGCCCATTTAAATAAATTTTTGAAAGGAGAATGATATGAAAGCAAAAATAATCAACATTATAGCCAGCTTCCCTTTTCAAATACTATTACTTGTATTGGAAGTACTAATCATTATCAGTTTCTTTGTTAGCAGTTTAGATAGCGCTCCTCATTTCAAATTGATTAAAATAATACTCATTTTCATAATGCTTGGACTACAAGCCATTAACACTAAGTATTCAAAAAATAATAAGGATACAAAAAGAATGTCTGACGAAGAAATTAAAAACGTGGAACAATTCATTCGTTCAGAAGAAGATATAAAAGCGATTAAGAAAATTCGAGAATACACCAACCTAGACTTGTTAAGCGCAAAGAAACTCTACGAAGAAATGAGAGATAAAATAAATGAAGAACTTTAAGAACAATTGGATTGGAGAAAAATTATGACAACACAAGATAACATATTTCCTATTATCATCATTATCTTAGGAGTAATAGCATTTCTCTATTTTGCTAGGAATATATATTGGTGGAGTATTCCAAATGAAATAGTGATGAAATCTCATTTACGAACCAAAAGTCTAAAAGAGTTAGAGATGAGGTTTCAAGAAGCAATAAAAGTTAATGTTACAAAAGCTATTATGGTTACTGTATTTCTAATGCTTTTCATATCAACTTCAATATTTTACTTAACACCAATATATGAACAACAAGTATCATATAAAAATCTTGAATTAGTCCGAGATAAAGAGGAATATCAGAAAGCTTCTGATAAGGGGAAAGAAACTATTATTGAGCAATATTTTGATACTACTAATTTTAAAAATACATCAAAAGAAACTGAAATTGCTGTGAAATCAACAATATACATGTTTTTAATCCCTCTTGTAATATTAAGTTATATTGGCGCAGTTAAAAAAGTACGAACAACTGCTATATATGAAATTATTAATGAAAGAGAAAATCATAAAATATAGCAAAAAAAATTAAATAAAATCATGAAGGGAAATGATTAAATGGATAAGCTAAAGTTAAAGCGAACACTTATTGTCTATGCAATATCAGTCATTGTCTGCTTAATTTTAGTCTTGGTTTTACTTGCTTTATTTGAGGGATTTAAAGTTCATAAACTGAATTTTACTTTAGACATCATTCTTCTAACGCTAAAAGAACGATTATTGCACCCAATCGCTACAGTTACAGGCTATATTAAAACAAAAAATATTGCTTTCTACGTCGGGATTGCGTTCTCTTTCTTCTACCCACTCTATGTATTACTGGCAGGGAATAGGAATAAGACTAAAAAAGATAAAAATAGTCAAGCCCATGGTACAGCAAGATTTTCAACCATTGCAGAAGTTATCAAAGGAAACAACTTTATTGTAAAAAAACAAAAAACAGTTCAAGAAGAATTTAAACAATCGTTAATTTACACTGTAGACCAGTTAAACAAAGCAGGGACAACAAAAACAAGGAGCTGATATTTTATGACAGGAACAATACTAGGCATTGAAAAAGAAGCCCATAAAGTGTTAATACAGCCAACTGAAAGTAAACCAAATAGAAATATCATGGTTTTTGGTGGTCCCGGCTCGTACAAAACCCAAAGTGTCGTTATTACTAACGTTTTAAATGAAACTGAACATAGTCAAGTCATTACTGACCCTAAAGGGGAAGTTTACGAGTTAACAGGCGGAGTAAAAGAAATGCAGGGCTACGAAGTCCATGTATTAAATTTTATGGATATGACAAACAGTGACCGCCACAACCCAATTGACTATGTAAACAAGGATATTGAAGCAAGTACAGTCGCTACCAAAATTGTTGATAGTGCCAACAAAGACGGAAAACGTGACGTATGGTACTACAGCCAACGAGCCTTACTAAAAGCTTTAATTTTATATTCTCGTTATGAGTTTGAACCAAAAGACCGTACCATGACAGGGATATTGGACTTTTTACAAGAATTTGACCCCGCAAACAATGAAAAGGGCGACAGTGAACTAGATAAGCAATTTATGCAACTAGACAGACGACACCCCGCAAGACGAAGCTATGAACTTGGATTTAAAAAGTCCCAAGGGGAAATGCAAGGCTCAATCATTATGAGTCTACTAACCACAATTTCAGACTTTGTGGACGAAGAAGTCAGTCAATTTACTAGTTTTAGTGATTTTCACTTACAAGATATTGGACGTAAAAAAATTGCTTTATACGTCATTATTCCCGTCATGGATAACTCATGGGAAAGTTTAATTAATATTTTCTTTAGTCAGTTATTTAATGAACTGTACAAGTTAGGCGCAAAACACGGAGCAAAATTACCTATCAACGTTGATTTTTGGCTAGACGAATTTGTCAATCTAGGAAAATTCCCTACTTTTGAAGAATTTTTGGCAACATGTCGAGGATATGGCATTGGTGTAGGTATTATCTTGCAAAGCTTGACTCAACTTTATGATAAGTACAAACGAGAAAAAGCCGAAAGTATCCTAGGAAACTGTAGCGTTAAAATTTGTCTTAACTCTGCTAATATGACAACTGCTGAATACTTTGAAAAAATGCTTGGTAAAACGACTGTTCGTATTGACACTCAAAGTAAAAGCAAACAGCATAATAGCAAGGATAGCGGGGGAACAAGCACTAGTGAAGGGGAACAATATAGCCAACGTCAATTAATGACGGCAGACGAAATCATGACCCTACCCGAAGACGAAAGTGTCATTGTTTTTTCAAACAAGCACCCTCTACGAGTGAAAAAAGCATTTCAATTTAAGCTATTCAAAGGGGCGACCCTGCTTAACCCAAAATCACAAGCGAATTATTCCCCTACTCCAAGTGTGGAACAGTTAGAACGCTATAAAGAAAGAATCACAGAGTATCACGCTTATCGTCTTAAACAGCAAGAGGAAACCAAGCAGGCGGAAGATACAGCTTTTCAAGCACAGGCACAAGCAGACAAAAAAGAAGCTTCTAAAGCCAACGAAACCCTTACTGACGAACAAAAAGCTTATCTAAAAAAACGCGAAGCTTTACTTGCAGATATGCAGGAGCAAGAACAAGAGCAAGCCCCTGAATTACCTAAAGAAAGTCCATTAGAAGTGGCAGAAGAAGACACGACAAAAGAACCTGAAATAGCTGAACAGTCAGATTTAATGTTTGAAAATGAAACAGAAAACCGTTCATATTCTGACTATTACGCAACCGAAGATTCCCCTACTGCAATTAATTTTGAAAGTGAAGATGAATAGAATGGAGTGAAGACAATGAAAAAAATAATAAGCGGAGTGCTTCTAATTGTCCTTGTATGTTTTGGATTGAGTGCTTGCGGTAAAAAAGAATTTAGTTTTAGTGGTGATTGGAATTTACAATCAACAGGAGACCCTGACGACAAAAGAATTTCAGAAACGGAATTTGACCCCAAAAATAAAATTGTTAAGTCTTATTACCCTTCGTGGAATAATTACCACTACGATTATAACTCTGATAAAAAAGAATTAGTGATACAAGCGGACAATGAGTTAATTTATGATGTAGATATAAAAAATAATAACAAAGTTATTTTAGAACTAAAACAGAGAGGACAGGATAAAAAAGATAGCCGGTTCTTTATCCCCGAAACTACTACGTTAACCCGGAAGGAGTAAAATTATGAACCTTGCAGTTATCAATCCTTTTGACCTAGCAGGAAGCATAGAAAAAACTTTTCAAAAATGGCTCACAGACGTTATGGAGTCTTTCTTTAAATTTATTGCGGACGGTTTATTCAGTGGAACAGAGCTTAGCGGTATTTTCAAACAAATGAACACTATTTTTATAGCCATTGGCTCATCAGTGATTATTTGTATCGTTTTGTATCGGATTATCGTTGGTATGCTTTCCGAAGGAGAAGGAAAAACACAAGACCAACTGTTTAGCGAGTTAGCAATAGGCGGAGTAAAAGTAGGTATGATGATTTATTTATTGCCTATCTTATTATCTTTTTGTTTAAATAAAATTATCTACCCATTTTGTAAATATCTCTTTGTAGATATTGCTGATTCAAGCGCTAAAACCTTTACAAATTTTGCGCAGTTTGGTTTAAAAAGTATGGGGTTTGCCTCCTTATCAGGGATTATGCTTGTTTTAATGCTCCTATTTATGACAGTTGTCGTGATCTCATTTGTTTACCGTTTTTGTGTCTTTCACGCTGAATGGATTTATATTCAAGTATTTAGTGTGTGGGTAGCTATTTCATATTTAACAGTTGATAATAACATGATTAACGATTATTTAAAACGTGTCGGTTATGAATTTACAAATTTAATCATTGCTGTTTCCGCTATGGCGGGTATTATCGAACTTCTAGCCAAAAAGAATATCGGTGCAGGTGATGTGATGTTGATAATTGGTTTAGGTTTTGTCGAAATTAAAGGAGCAGGCATTGCCAACGTTATTTTTGGTGGACGACCAAGTGGCGGTTTGATGAGAGGTATCTCTTCTACTGTTTCCAACGCTACTCGAATGTTTAAAAAATAAAAAAGTCTTGCATGTAAAAAGGCAGATACACGCAAGACAAAAGAAAGGACATACCGAAGTATGCACATTGTTATTTTAGCAGAAAAACCCAATCAAGCCAAAGATATTTCACAGATATTCAAGAATGTGAAACGAAATAATGGCTATTATGAAATTACAGACAATGATTTTTTCCCAAACGCAAGCGTTACTTTAACCTATGGTATCGGTCATTTAGTCGGGCTTGCCTTACCAACTGCTTATGATGAAAAATATAAGCAGTGGCGCAAGCAAGATTTACCTATCTTTCCTCAAAATTTTAAATTTGAAGTCACTAAAGGTACAAAAGACCAATTCCAAACCGTTAAAAAGCTTATAAAACAAGCCGATACGCTAATTATCGCTACCGATAGTGACCGTGAAGGTGAAAATATCGCTTATTCTATCTTTAATCAAGCAGGCGTGAACTTTTCAAAAGTTACGATTAAACGGGCATGGTTTAATAGCCAAACAAAAGAGGAATTAACACGAGCATTCAAGAATTTACGCCCCGCTTCTGAAACCTATAATTTTTATTTAGAAGCGCAAGCCCGAGAAAAAGCAGATTGGCTCACAGGTATGAATTTAAGTCGATTAGCCACCTTACTTTTTGGGGAACACCATATTCAAGAAACTTTTTCTATGGGAAGAGTACAGACCCCCACGCTTTATATGATTTTCAAACGTAATTTTGATATAGATCATTTCAAACCGCAGGACTATTACCAGTTAAAAAGTAATGTTCACAGCGATAAGGGGGACGTTTTAGCGACTTACGACAAGAACTTTACCGAAAGAAAAAACTTAGATGATTTTCTACAGCAACACCAGTTGCAAACTGAAAATCAAGCCACCCTGAAATCAATCGCCAAAGAGCTAAAATCAGAATATAGCCCTAAACTATTCAATTTAAGTGACTTGCAAAAATTTGCCAATAAACGGTTTAAATTAACTGCGCAACAAACTTTAAATACCGTTCAAAGTCTATATGAAAAGCATAAATTGTTAAGTTACCCTAGGTCAGATTGTCATTTTGTTACTGAAAACGAATTTACGTACCTTACAGCTCATTTAAACGACTATCTGAATATTCTATCCAAGCGGATTGAAAACCCGCTTAAAACGCCAAATAAGCGCTATGTAGATAATAAAAAAGTTCAAGCCCATTATGCGATTGTGCCAACAGATAAAATTCCTAGTGAAGAAGCGTTGCAACAGCTAACAAGTGCAGAACGTCATATCTATTTAGAAGTGTTGAAACGTACCGTTGCTATGTATGAAGAACCCTATCAATACGAACAGACCATTTTCACCTTTGATATTCAACAAGTAGACTTTAAAGCAAAAGGAAAGGTAGTTAAAAATCTAGGCTATAGAAGAATCCTACAAGACACAAAAGCAGACACAAAAAAAGAAGATACCTTACCAGACTTAAAAGAAAATAGCGTGTATGCCTCAACATTACTCACGGAAACCAAGCAAACAAAACCGTTACCCCGTTATACCGAGGGTACAATTATTGAAGCTATGGAGAACGCAGGGCGGACGATTGAGGATAAAGAAAACAAACAAATCTTGAAGGAAACGCAAGGAATAGGAACGGAAGCAACACGAGCAAACATTATTGAAACTTTGAAAAAAGAAAAATATATTGTTTCTGAAAAAAATATTTTGTATTGTACATCTAAAGGAACAACGCTTTGCCAATTATTGACAGGTTTACCCATAGCCAGTGCTGATTTTACCGCTGAATGGGAGAAAGTTTTAAAACAAATCGGACAAGGGAACGCCAAACAAGAACAATTTATCCAAGCTACCCAACGTTATATCCTTGACCTCATACAACAATTAGAGAAACGTTTCGGTATGGAAAAAGTCGGCAGATTTTTACAAGGATTACAACAGGAACAAATCAAGCAAGACGAAGCAAAAGTCCTTGCCAAGTGTCCTTTATGCGACGGGCAGTTGACAGATAAAGGTAAATTTTATGGTTGTAGCAACTACCCAAACTGTAAAATCACCCTTTCAAAAGATTTTCGAGGAAAGAAACTCACCAAACAAAATTTTACAGACCTATTAAGTGGCAAAACAACCTTAATTAAAGGTATCAAGAAAAAAGATAAGAAGAACACTTATAACGCTATTATAGCGTTAGATAATCATTACAAAATACAATTTAAGGAGTTTTCAAAATGAATGAACTAGAAAAAAAAGAATTTGAAAAAGCAGTCTTTGCCAATCAAGTCATTGAACATAACTATGCCCTATTATCTGATAAAGGAAGTGCAATATTTGACTTTGAAAAAAAGCCAAACGTTGACTATTTTCTTATCGGATACATGCAAACAGGGATACAAACAATTGCAGGTGAAAAACTACCCGAATATAAAGCCCTTTATGATACACAGCCAATCACTGAAATTAATAATCCTGAAATTCTTTTTGATGAAGACTTTGAACAAAGCGAATAAACCCGAACTAAACGTTCACCTTGTTTTTTACAACTAAATATTTTATAATAGAAGAAGATAAAAAAAGATGAGTGGTTGAAACGTCTAAGCCACATTAAAAAACTAAGCGACGTGTTGAGTGGTTGAAACGTCTAAGCCACATTAAAAAACTAAGCGACGTGATGAATCTTCAAACTAAGGTATCTTCTTCTGATTATTTTTTCAGTTGAAGATACCTTTTTTTGTTTAAAAATGAGGGATAACGCATGTCAATTAAAAAATTCTTGTATACGATAGACGTAAAAAAAGTGCTTGAAGATAACAACATATTTCTTGAAGCCGATAACAAAAACATTATCCAAAAAGACAACCGCCCTTACTATGTGTCTGTTTCTCTAACGAGCAAACATTCCGCTTTTATACCAATACGGACAAATCTAAGACACCACTTTGGTTATATCACTAAAAGACACAACCGAGGAAAAAGCGGTTTAGATTACACAAAATCCTTAATTATTGAAAAAAGTAAGCTCTCAAGTTATTTAGTAAAAGAATCAGGTATTTCTTTATCAGAAGCTAAAGTTATTCAATCCGACCAAAGCATTATTCATAAAAACTACCAAAAATTCATTTTTGAAACTTTTATCCCAGTATTTGAAAGGGATAACAAGCATAGAACACCCATTGAAAAAAGACTAGTTTCTTTTTCTAGTCTACAGTATTTTGAAAAAACACTTCTACAAGTGAAACAAGAAAGAAGGGACGAAAACATGCCACGCAAAAACGAAGACAAAGAGCAATGGAAACAAGAATTATTGCAAAAAGCAGAAACACAGCTTGAAGAAATGTCAGATAGTGAAAGCTTTAAAAAGTATTTATGTCAAGGGCCATCTAAAAATGTTGGTTTTGGGTCATTGAAAATGTAGGAAATGGGCCACCCAAATTGTTGGTTTTGGGCCCATCACTTTATTTACTTTTTGGGGTTTTGGTTTTCTTCTCACTATAGTCTTTCATTCTATAAGATTTTCCAGTAATAGAAATGACTTTAGAATGATGAACCAAGCGGTCCAATAAAGCATTCGTTAATTTCTTATCTTGAAGAAACTCAGACCATTGAGAAAGTGGGATATTCGTAGTAATCAACGTGGATTTCTTTTCATATCTCATATTAATCAGTTGAAAAAGAAGACTCGCTCCATCTCTTGAAAAGGGCAGATAACCCACTTCATCAATAACAAGTACATCATAATTGGCATACTGTTTTAATACTCGCTCTAAAGTTCCTTTTTGATTGGCTCTTAATAAACGGTCCACTAATTCAGTACTCATACAAAAGTAAGAGCTATAACCTTTCTCTAGGGCTTCTAAAGTGATAGAAATAGCTAAATGTGTCTTACCTACGCCACTATTGCCAATGAAGAGAAGATTCTCATGCTTATCTAAAAAACGTAAGGTATGTAAATCTAAAATCTCTGCTTTATTAATTTTCGGTTGAAACTGAAAATCAAAGTCCATCACACGCTTTTCATAAGGCAGATGGGCTTTTTTTAATCGTCTTTCCTGAAGGAGCGCTTCTCGTTCACGAAGTTCTTCACTCAAGAGTTCATGAAGGCCCTCTACTAAGGAAATATCCGCATGCTCATCTAAGAACTCTGGTAAGAGCTGACGCACACGATCGAGTTTTAAATGGTCCAATTGGTTGAGTAATTGATGATAAGTTGTCATAAGCGCTCCCTTCACAATAAATCGTAGGCTTGAAGATTCTCATCCACATAAGCCTCTAGTTCGTCTTCTTCAAGATGTTTGAAGACATCTGATTTAAGAATTTCAACGTAATCTTCACGGCGATAATTAAAGGGACGGTCGCTTAAAGGATGACGAGCAATCAAGCGTTGGTCACAATAGACTTTAAGGTCCTCTTGTTCTTTTTCACAGGTTACGGTCTGTCCAATATATTTAACCGGCACTGAATATTTACGCCCTTCAAAGATCACAAGTGCCTCTTTAGAGACTTTTCGAGTCAAAGGAACACTCAATTGACTATAAACTTTGAGAAGCTCTAAATCAAAAGCCTTGAGATTCAACGCCTCTTGGTCAAGACGTTCAGAAGGTGAGGTTCCAATCGCTTGAGAGATTTCTTTATGATTCAAATCTTCCATCAATTGTTGGACCAGTGCTTGTAATTCTTCAAGGTCTTCAAACTCATTGTTAAAGACAAGCAGGCGGTCAACAGTTCTCGCAAGCGCTTCTACTTTACCTTTGGTTTGAGGTCTGAATGGCCGACAAGCAATGGGTTTAAATCCAGCATCTTTTGCATACTGCCTGAATCGTTCATTGAAAACAACATTTGAGAATTGACTTTTAGAATGGTCCACCACTGTTTTCATATTGTCAAACCAAATTTCTTCAGGGACACCTCCGAATTTCTCAAAAGCGTGATTGAGACACTCAAAGAGTGTGGGTTGGAGACGGTCGACGGTCAATTGAAGATACTTCATCCGAGAGTAGCCAAGAATATACAGAAAGATATTAATCGTAAACACTTCACCATTGCGTGAGATCAGTTTTAAATTTTCTTTCCAGTCGACTTGAGCAGAAAGTCCAGGCGTTGTTTCAATTCGAATCGTTGCTTTATGTTTGCAGGATTCTCGAATCAATCTGGCATAGCGTTTGACGGTCGTATATGAGCCTTGATAGCCTTTTAGTTGGATGAAGTAGTAAATTGAGCGCACAGAGCAGCCAAGCTTGAGTTTATCTTCAATGATTGATTTATAGTTCTCAATAAGTGACGGTGGGACCCTTCGTTTTGAAGCTTCTTCAAGGGTCTTTTCTTTTCCGAGGTCATAATAACGTTTGACCGTCCGATAGTCACAATTATAGCGTCTGGCAATATCAGCGAAATTAGGTTTAATTCCAGTCATAAGATGTTCGGTTATACTTTCTAGGATGTCTTTTCTCATAAGGAAAAGCCTATCACAATTTTAAAGTTAACCTACATTTTCAATGGCCCGTTTCCTACATTTTAGCATGGCCCTTTACAGTATTTAAATACTTTGGCGAAATTTCCGAATTATAGTGTGAATAATGTATTGTTAATTCAAGCTCAAAACCCACAAGCGACACTTGTTAGCGGGTATAAAGACTGGCAAAAAAAATTTAATCGTCACGTGAACAAAGGGGCAAAAGCTTTATATATTACCGCCCCAATTATCAAACCATTAAACGAAGAAGAAAAGAAAAAATACAATACAACCGAAGATAAAGCTATTGTTGCTTATAGGTACGTTCCCGTTTTTGATATTGCAAACACCACAGGCGAACCCGTTTTAACTGCTCATGACTTTATTACAAATGAATATACCACTGAACAGACAGAGATTTTCTGTACCAGTAAATTAAACAAAGTTGCTGAACATATCGAAAAAGAATACGGGATAAGCATTAGTTTTAAACCCCTTGACAAAGATATTGGTGGTTATTATCGCCCGAAAGACCATACAATTGCTTTAAATTCTCTAAACTCAAAAACTGAACAACTTAAAACTTTGTTCCATGAATTTGCACATAGCCAACTACACAATACGAAGGCTTTAAAAGAACTTGACGAACCCCTCACACGAGCGCACAAAGAAGCGCAGGCGGAAAGTGTCGCTTATTTATCCATGCAGACTATGGGAATTGATACAAGCGGGTATTCAGTTGGTTATATTAGTACGTGGGCGCAAGACAAAGACTTGATGAAACAATCCTTACAAGAAATTAAAAAGGTATTCAACCAAACGCTGGAAGTGATTGAAAAAACACCCGTACAAGAGCAAGGGCAAGAAATAGTATCCTCACAGAAAGAATCACCTAAACAGAATAGCCCAATTGTTGAGTTGAAAAATATTCAGAAAATTTTTGATGATAGAAATAATGAATTAGCAGTAAGCGACCCGCTATTTGTGGCAAAAATGGAGTTATACAAGGATAATAGCCCGAAACAATCTATTCAAGTGACCCACCATTGCAAAACAGACACTTACGATTTTACCAATCTAACAACGAAAGAAAAGCTACAAATTGATGAAATTAATCAATCCCAATTCCAAAAGGAAGTAAAAAAAGTGCTTGCTAAACTTGAAAAAGAACCTGAAAAACAAATAGAAAGCCACCAGTTTAAAGAAGAACCAGAACAAAGTAGCGAGCAAGAGGACAAACAAGAACCGCCACAACACAAACCTTTCACACCTAAACTATAAAAATATCCCTGATAAAAACCATGTAAAACGATTTTTGTTTTGCATGGTTTTTATCGGGGCTTCGTTGGTCGGCTCGACGACAGGAGCAGTCCGCTTGCAAAGCGGATATAACAATATGCTATATTGTTGCATATCATAGCATGCTATGATATAATATATTGTATTGTATTGTATAAATAAAAGGAGGCGTTTCTATGGAAATAATTACATTTTCTGCCATTAAGGGGGGAGTTGGTAAGACAACCTTAGTATTTAATTATGGAGAGTGGTTGTCAGAACAAGGTTACAATGTCTTATTAATTGATACTGACCACCAATGTAGTTTAACTCAAACATATGATATTTTTAAAACTACAGGGACAGTTGCTGATATTTTTTCTAAGAAAAATGAAGTGGAAATTGTTAGCATACATGAAAATCTATCAATCATTCCTGCTTCTATGGATTTAGATATTATAAATAGTGAAATCCAAAATAAGGCAAACAGAGAAATGTTAATGTACCTTTGGTTTTCAGATAATTTTGATAGCTTAAAGCAGTTTGATTATGTATTAATTGATTGTCACCCTGATTTTTCAACAATTACACAGAATATGATTATCATATCTGATTATGTTTTTAGTCCTATTGAACCTAGTGAATATGGATTTATTTCTAAAGGTAATTTAGATTTAAGAATGCAACAATTAAAAGAAGATATTATTAATTTTGAAACTAGACAAAGTCTAGTAAAAGCAGAGCTAAAATTTATAGGTAATAGAATAAAACATAACACAAAATCTTCACGAGATTTTGTCACTGAATTAAATAAGGATAAACGAACAATCGCCTTTTTTTCAGAAAAAGAACTTATTAATAAGAGTACACTACACCATACTCCCTTAGTTAAAATGAAAAACGATAGCAAATTATTTCAACAAAACAAAGACTTTTTCAATGAAATCGATAAGAACTTTACTAAGTTCACAGAATTATAGCATGCTATATCATAATATAGCATGACATGAAAGGATATGACCTGATATGGCATTTGAAGATAGAATGGAAGAAATGAAAAATACTATTCCAAAAAAGACCCGTGTAATTGAAACACAAACACTACCTAGAATATCGAAGTCTTACACATTAAAAAAAGAATTAGCCGAAGAGTTAGCAACTAGGGCTAACGAACAAGAACTAACTGCTTCACGATATTTAGAAAATATTTTAAAAAAAGAATTTAAAATTAAATAGAAGGTGACAAAATATTATCCACTCTTACTCTATCCCTTTCATTGATTAACGCAGGCATCATGATCCAGTTTAAATACTGACAGAATCATTTAGTAGTAGTTTTTATTGTTATATTCATTCATTAAAAACTATCTTTTACGGTTTAATAACCTATCTCATGTTTTATTCTTTCTTAAAATAGAGTTGGAAAAGCAATCATTCCTAAAATAGCTATACCAAAAATACTGTATAAACTGTTTATGACAAGACAAATTTTCATTAAATGATTTTGTACTTCCATCTTTTTATAAGAAATAGCAGTGAATAGGCCACTGATTATCATAATTACAGCATAAATGATAATAATAATTTCTGCTATTGGCGATACCAGTGCCCAGGTGTTCATTCTCAAAATTAAGATTGTCCATGGAATAAAGAGTATAATAGTGCTAATAATAGTTACTGTATTTTTTTTCATTCGGCTATCTCCTTTCTATTTTTCCAAGTAACAAACAAATGAACGTAATGAGTGCAGCAACTGGAATCCATGGAATTAACTCAATAGTTGAGGTAGACAAATTAGTTGCGAGTTTTCCATATTCTGAAACAACAACAAAGAATGGGTAGCACATGGGATAAAGAAACCAAACTTTTGTATTAATAAGCAATACAGAAGGAACAATAGAAGCCAAACTTAAGCCGATAGCAAATATAGGCGTTTTTATTTTAGAAGAAATTAACCAAAATACTGCAAGCATTGGAATAGCAGAAACATAAATTAACCCTATTTCTTTTAGTACAAAAAATGGAGAAAGAAAAAAATTGTAGTCTTGTGTCTGAGATATAATAGCAGTGCTAGCATAATACAATCCCACTACTATTAAGAGTTGAATAGCTGCAAGTGCTAGAAGAACGACAAATTTTGCTAAATATAATGACCACATATTTAATGGAAGAGAACGCATCTTTAAATTTCCATTGTTGTTTCGCTCAATTTGATTCAAAAGTAGTGTCGCTACAACCATACTTGCCGGATATAAAAACCAAGAAGCGCCCATTGTACCTTGTATAAATAAATTGTATTCCGGAGAGATTCCTACTCCGGTATTAAAATTTAGTTCTCCATTAAAAATAGAAGGTAACCAAAGAATAATAGCTGCAATAAGGAACACAAATAAAATTTTTGACCGTTTAATTTTTTTAAATTCTATAGTAACTAGAGATAAGAAATTCATTCAACTTTCCTCCTAATAATTAAGATGAGCCATTCTACTAATGCAATAATTGTTATTTCAATCAGCGCAACATAGATATAGATGACTACTTGATTTGAATCTACTTCTCCAAGGGTTTGAAGAGGCATTGCGAAAGGAAACAATGATAGTATAAAACTTTGAGATGAAAGCACGGTTCCCATAAATACAGCTACTACACCTATTCCAAGTGAAAACCACATATTTTTAAATAGTGACGCAATAAGAAGCGCTAATAAAATGCTAGGTAATCCCATTAAAAATAGGAAGCCAAAGTTTTTTAGGAGTTCTATCTCAAAGTTAGGATAGAAACTAAACCAATAGGAAATAATGAATGACAAAATGCCTGCTTCTATAACAAGCACGATTAAATACATACTCGCTAGAATAGCGGCTTTCCAAAGGTAGATATTGCTTTCTTTTATTGGTAAGGACTTCATTTTTTGTATAGCATTATCTAAAAATTCGCTATAATACATCAAACAAGCTCCAGATATAATTAGTAGGATATTCAACATGGCCATCATTTGCCAGTTTGACTTAAGTAGAATTTGAAGAGGCGTATCTGGTAAAGACAAATAGATATCTGAGCGAAAGAACATATTTAATACCGGTACTCCTGCTGCCAGTAAGCCACCCATTAGAAATGCAGGTATAAGACCCGTTCGCTTTATTTTTTTTAGCTCTAAAAGAACCATTATTTCATTCCTCCTCGCTGTACATTGTCTCCGTCAATCAATGCTATGAAGGTATCCTCGAGGTTGTTTGTTGAGTAGCCTTGTTCGGCTACTTTCTGTTTTAATTCTTCAATTGTTCCTTCAAAAAGAAGATTTCCATGATTAATTACACCAATATTATCGGCCATTAATTCAATCTCAGAAAGTAAGTGAGAAGAGACTAGAACGGTACAATCAAATTTTTCTGGTAAAGAACGGATAAGGTTTCTTATTTCATGTACTCCAACAGGATCTAGACCATTAGTTGGTTCGTCAAGGATAAGTATTGGTGGTCGTCCTATTAATGCACTAGCTAGTCCTAACCGTTGCTTCATGCCCAAAGAATACTTTCTAGCTAATCGATCTTTCCACTTAGTTAATCCAACAATTTCAAGGACTTCATCAACAGAAGTTTGTGGCAATTTCAAAATTTTCCGAACAACATCCAGGTTCTCTTCTCCAGTCAGGTTTCCGTAGAAAGCAGGTGCTTCAATAAAAGAACCAATTTCTTTTAAGATCTCATTTCTATCTTTAGGATGTTTTTTATCGTCAATTGTTAAGCCACCACTGGTAGGGTTGGTTAAACCTAAGAACATTTTCATAATAGTAGACTTTCCAGCACCGTTTGGACCTAATAATCCATAAACCTTTCCTTTTGGTATGTGCATAGTAACATCGGATACAGCCGTAAAATCAGCATATTTTTTTGTAAGATTTTTCGTTTCGATAATAGCCATTGTATTTGCTCCTTTCCTTTATAATGCCATTATACCTACTCAACCTTGTGAGAACCTTCTACGTACCTTACATCTACCTTACTTTTTCATTAGATGAAAAAAGCATAGACTATTTAGGTTATAATAAAAGATATAAAGAAGGTGGATAAATGAGTATAGAGTACTTAAAGAAGAAACGTATTTTGTTGGTTGACGATGAACCTAAATTACTGGACATGGTTGTTTCGATATTAAAAGAAAATGGATTTGAATATATTTATACTGCTCAAAAAGTAGAAGAGGCTGTAGTTGTAGCTGAAGAATACTTACCTGAGCTTGCCATACTTGATGTTATGCTTCCAGATGGAGATGGATTTTCTTTAATGAAAAGGCTAAGAAAAAAGGGAAATTATCCAATCTTATTCTTAACCGCTCGTGGAGAAGACGAGGATAAACTCGATGGACTTGGACTAGGAGCAGACGATTACATCGTCAAACCTTTTTTACCTAAAGAATTAATTTTTCGTATTACAGCCATCCTGAAAAGAAGCTATAAAGATGACAATCCCTTTGTTCAATTACAAAATAGTAAAATCGATTTTGAACGTGCTGAAGTGATAAAAGATGGCGAGCAGATTTTACTAACAGCGAAAGAACACATTCTACTTTCGATTCTATACCGTAATGCAGGGCGCATTATAACAATCGATGTCCTATGTAAAGAACTGTGGGGAGATAATTATTTTGGTTATGAAAACTCACTAATGGCTCATATCAGTCGCGTCCGCCAAAAGATTGAAAAAAATCCTTCTCAACCCGTTTCATTGATCACGGTTAAAGGACTTGGATATAAGCTTCTTACGGAGGCAAATTAAAATGAAAAGTGTGCCTAAACTTATAGGACGTTTTATTGGCATTCTGTTTATGAGTTTGTTGTTACTGATAATCTTAAACGTCTTAGTCTTGTCTTTTATTTCAGTCAAACAATTATCGAATAGTTCTCCTTATCAGACTGCGGAAGAGATTGCAGTCTCCTTACAAAAAAAAGATAGTGGATTTAAATTAGATAGTAACAATCAAAAATGGTTACAAACTAATAATATCTGGGCAATTCTAATAGACGAAGACACAAAAACAGTTACATGGCAGACAGATGATCTTCCAGAGACTATTCCAAAAAGTTATTCTCTTAGTGCTATTTCTTCTCTTACATCAGGCTATATAGATGGATATCCTACTTATACTGGGGCCTCTGAAGGTGGGATAGTAGTACTTGGTTATCCTAAAAAGAGTTATTGGAAACACATCTGGCCAAGTTGGGATTACCAATTTATTGCTGATCTACCCCAAACAGTTTTTATTGTGCTAATAGCTAATTTGTTGTTGATAGTTTTAATCTATTATTGGGTAACAAGTAAGCTAACAAAATCTATCGCTCCTATTGTTCAGGGTATTCAAGGGCTAGTAACTAAAAATAACGTTTATGTAAAAGAAAAAGGGCCACTTTCTGAATTAGCTATGAATATCAATCAGACGTCACAAACCTTGCAATCTCAAGAAAGAGTACTTAAAAAGAGAGAAACAGCAAGAGCTAACTGGATTGCAGGTGTTTCGCATGATATTCGCACACCACTTTCTATGGTTATGGGGTACGCTGGACAACTAGAAAGTAACCCTTCTCTTTCACTAGACGAACAACATAAAGTTAATATTATCCTAAGACAAAGTGAAAAAATGAAAAATTTAATTAAAGATCTTAATCTAGCTTCTAAATTAGAGTATAATATGCAGCCAATAAATATGGAAAAAATAAACGTTGCAGTACTAACTCGACAAGTAGTAGTAGATTTTTTAAATATCAAGTTAGATAAGGATTTCCCAATTAAATTTGAAATGAGGAACAACGTTCATTCCTCCTTTGTTTTAGCAGACGAAGGGCTAATGAAAAGAGCTATTACAAATTTGATTCAAAATGCAATCAGTCATAATGAAAAAGGCTGTCACATTTTTATTTCTGTATTTACTAAACAGGAATCTTGTATTGTCGTAGTAGAAGATGATGGAATAGGAATTTCTGATAAGCAAATAGAAGAGTTGAATAATGCGCCTCATTATATGATTAGTGATCAATCTACTATGGAACAGAGGCATGGGTTAGGCTTACTCCTAGTTAAGCAAATAACCTTATCTCATAATGGGGAAATGAAAATAGGACACAGTTGTTACGGTGGTTTCTCTGTGACACTTGAATTTCCAATAAATAATGTTAATTAACATTATGTATTGGAAATTATCTTTTATTTGATATAGAAAAAAAGTATCTGTTTTGGAATGTACTTATAGCAGGCGGAAGTAAGTTTTAGACTCGTATAAAACTTAGAATAGTGGTAGAAAGATAAAAAAAGAGTCTTGATTGAACAAGTTTCTTGATACATGACTTTATCTGGTTCTGTAATTTCTTCAATGCTTGGTGGACCAGGAAATTTGAAAAAAGGATTAATAGTAAGTTTTCTAGCTGCAATAGGACTATATCTTTTCGATTCCTATCAATTAGGAGTAATATATAATGGACTTTAAAAATTGGAAAATAGAAAATAAGAAAAAGAGGAACATTCTTAAAAGAAAGGAAGAAGAAATAGAGAGAAAATATTTAGATAATTTTGATACTAAAAAAAATAAAAAGTTACAGTATTTATCATTTTTAGTTGGTGGAATTATATCAAGTATTTCATTGTACTATTATATCTCCTATAAAAATATATTCAGTTTAATAGTTTTTATTTTAGTATTTAATGGACTTACAAGCAATATTTTAAAAACTATGATGTACTTCAAAAAAAAAAATAGTACAAAAATGAAGAATAAAAACTTAGATAAAATACAAAGCGCGAAAGCAAGAGGTTTTCAATGCTTAGTTTCATTTATTGCGTTTATAGGATCTTGTGTATCATTATATTATTTTGTAGTACTAAATAGTGTATTTTGCTTGCTACTTTTTATTTTGTTTTTTAATAGATTTGTAAGTGATTTACGAAAAATTATAAAATTTTTTATAAATAAATAGATCTTAATTGGTTCAGGTATAAATTTTATCTACTCTTGATATTATTACTGAGGATTATTCTTTTAAAATAAAGAAAAAAGAAAAATCTTTTTCAAGAGGTTGTTGAGGATTTTAACAAGCAATTGAGTCCAAAAGTATCACTTTATAATTCTAAAACACCTAATTCAACATATTATCTATTTTCAAGCTTCACCCTTTCCTAAAATAATGTTTTGGAAGGCTTAGTTTCTGAAATGCAACCTCCAGTAGTGTATAGAGGTATATTTGGGAGCAATATTGACACGCATTCTTATAGAGCAAGTGTACCTCAAGAAGGTAAAAGGAGGATTATGGTTGCAACTACCGTACTTAATTATAGCGAGAAAATATATTATGATACTGATGCAGCAGAGCGATGGAGAAGGGACGTAAATGCAGGAAATAGAATTGAAGCTGAACTTATTAATGATGTTAAAAGTATTGCTCTATCTGCAGCGTTATTGGCGATTGGTGGAGCTATATGTAAAGGTTTCACTGTTTCAGCAACAAGAATTAATAAAATAAAAAATGCTATAGGGTATATTTGTTCTGGGTTAGGACTCGTGGGAAGCTCTAACATATTTGAGATTGCAAGAACAATAAGTGACTACTATGAAAATTTTGATAACCTGGAGAATGACTGGTGGGATGTCCAAATGGCGGAGCATGCGCCATGAAAAAAACAACATACGTATTTTTCGTTATTGTCCCACTATTTCTTTACTACCTTTACACTTTAAAAAGTAAAGTTGACGAAACTACTTCAGATAAAAATTACTATGCATTTACAATTTTAATTTTAGCTTGTATAATTTTTATTAATAAAGAATTAAAAGAACGTAAAAAAATAAAAAAGGAACAAATTTTTTTACCAATATTTATTAGTACTGTATCCTTAGTCTTATTGTCTTTGTTTTATATTTTGATAAATAAAGAGACAAATATAATAGTCATATTATCAGATGTTCTCCTCATTTCATTAGGAGGACTTATATACTATCTGTTAAAAACAATGAAACCTTGAAATGAGAATCAGCTCATAACTTAACAGTTTTGACCTATTTTTAGCATGCAGATGAATAGTGAGGTTAGAGCAGGTCATAAATAACGGTCATATTTAAAAGCTAAAATTGTACGTTTTAGTCAAGTACATACAAGCCTATTTAAGGGTTTTTTCTTTTATCCATGATAATTATTACTAACTCACTTTTAAAATCGCTTAGAATGCAAACTATGAGCTTTTAGGACTATTCAAAGCGTTTAGACTAAACAAAGTAGCCACGACCGTTAGGGAGTTCTTTTTAGTGTCAGAATGTATCTAATACCCGAATTGCTAGTTAATTTCATTGGAAAATAAATAAGTCGTGCTATCCTAATCTTAAACCACTAAGCATTAGAAAGCGCACGACTTATATGACTTATAATAGCACACTTCCAAAAGTTTTTGTTTATTTACTGACAACCATTGAGACGCTTTATCAAACGAGTGTTCCCCTTGAGGTTCAAAACCGAAAGAACGTCCATCTCGCAACATCAGATTGCTTAGTGATTGCTTGTTACCTATGGGGCGTACTACATTTTAGTGAAACACTTAAAGCAAAGCACCAATTGGCTCAAAGTTTATTTCCTAATTTCCTAGAATATTCTCGCTTTGTCCGCCGTTGTAATGCCCTCTTACCGAGTATCCAAGTCATTCGCCAAGCACTCGTCTTTAAAGAGGTTGAAGGAATGAGTGTATCCATTATTGACAGCTTCCCCATTCCTTTGTGTCAGCCTATTCGTAATTTCAGAAGCAAAGTTCTTGGAGATTATGCAAATGTTGGCTACAATGCTACAAAGGGACAGTACTTCTATGGATGTAAATGTCATGCTTTAGTCAGTGAATCAGGCTATGTCATAGACTACACAATTACTCCTGCTTCAATGGCTGATAGTTCAATGACCGAGGAAGTGTTGAGTCAATTTGGGACACCAACAGTCCTTGGAGATATGGGATATCTAGGTCAGTCACTGCATGATAGGCTGGAATTAAAAGGAATTGATCTAATTACACCTGTCAGGAAGAACATGAAGCAAAAGAAAATCCTTTTCCCTAATTTTTCAAAACGTAGAAAAGTGATTGAGCGAGTTTTCTCTTTTTTGACAAATCTAGGAGCTGAGCGTTGTAAAAGTCGTTCGCCTCAAGGTTTTCAATTGAAATTAGAGATGATACTTTTAGCGTATTCTTTACTGTTAAAATCAGCTAAATCACTGGAACCAGAGACTTTAAGATATTCTATCGGGTATCAAGTCATGGCTAAATAATCAACTAGCAATTCGGGTTCTTCCATAAAAATTCTCTCCTAATAAAAACATTATATTAGAATTTTCTAATAAAATAGTTTTAAAAAAAAGAAACCTCAGGGTTTCTTTTAAGCTTGTTCCGATTTTGATAAAAGAATAACAGACACGATGACCATAACAATCCCTAGTAATTCGAGTGGGGTTAACTTCAAGCCAAATAATGGAATACTTAAAAAAACAGAAGTCAATGGTTTAGTAGCTGTTGCAACAGAAACAACAAGCGGTGAAATCAATTGAAAGGCCCTTAAAAGCAACAAATAAGCCAGTGCTGTTCCAACAATAGAGATTGTTAAAACATAAAAAATTGACAACGGTTCAATTCGAAAATCAATACGCCAAACTGGATAGAAGATATTACAGGCAATCC
>ENA-UOYZ01000099-UOYZ01000099.1-food-metagenome-genome-assembly--contig:-NODE-99-length-28042-cov-3.741844_pt1 | contig 28042 bp, 26 predicted proteins | sample MGYA00249881_ERZ772720 | MGnify/ENA primary metagenome ERZ772720 (study PRJEB29005, sample SAMN08379459) | food metagenome | isolation source: cheese spiked with Escherichia coli O103 | study: EMG produced...
AAGATCGTTAACGAGCGCGATAAATTTCGCGACATGCTGGTCGACTGGTGGTCGCGCGGTGAGAAAACCATGTCCCGCGAAGAGGCTGAAATTACTGCTGACGCCACGATCAATAAAATCGTCGGCGCAAAAATCCCGCAGGATTTCGCAAACGTCTTTATGGTGAAAGCGGCAGGCAGCACCCGGTCGCGTACGCTCAGCGTTCCCGATCGCCTGATGAAAGATTATCTGGAGAGCGACGCCAATTATGTGCTGCAGCGTCACATCCGCGAGGCGTCGGCAGAGGTGGAGCTGACGCGCGCATTCGGTAACAAATCGCTGGAAAAGCAGCTCAAGGATATTCAGGACGAATACGATGCGCTGATGCGCCAGAATCCCAAAGACCAGGCGAAACTGGCGAAAGCTCGCGAAAACGATATCCGCGACATCACAGCGCTGCGTGACCGTCTGGCGGGCACCTACGGCATGCCTGACGATCCATCATCATTTTTCGTACGCGCCGGTGCATTTCTGCGCAGCGCTAACTTCGTCACCAAACTGGGTGGTATGACGGTTTCCGCTATTCCTGATCTCGCGCGCGGTGTGATGGTTAATGGCTTTGGTAATACCATGCGTGGTTACTCTGCGCTGATCACGCGGTCACCGGCATTCAAGGCCAGCCGTGCCGAACAGTTAAAAATGGCCGTCGGGCTGGAGACCATTCTCCATACCCGTGCGCGTACGATGGGCGACCTGGTGGATGGCTCTGCCAGAACAACGGCGGTCGAAGCGGGTATGGAGCGCGTCACCGATGCATTCGGCAAGCTCACGCTGATGGGGCACTTCGATGATATGAACAAATCGGTAAACGGCATGATCACGTCCGACGGCATTCTCTCCGGCACGTTCGCTGGCCGCCGTCTGGCTAAGCTCGGCATTAACGATAATATGGCCGCGCGTATCCGCAGCGAGTTCGAAAAACACGGTGAGGTAATCAACGGCTGGCATATCGGCAATTTTGAAAAATGGGACGATCAGCACGTTGCTGGCGTTTTCCAGTCGGCGGTGCTCAAAGATGTTAACAATACCGTTATCACTCCGGGGATCGGTGATACACCGCTGTGGGCGAGCACACCGCTGGGTAAAACCATCTTCCAGTTTAAATCGTTCGCTACCGCATCCTATAACCGCGCCACGCTGGGCGGCCTGCAGGAGGGGACCGGGCAGTTCTATTACGGTACGGCTTTTCAGATTGGGCTTGGCGCGCTGACGTACGCGCTTAAACAGTCCGCGAATGGTAAAGAGGTTGACTGGTCGCCTCAGAAACTGGTCATTGAAGGTATTGACCGATCCGGTATTCTTGGCCCCTTGATGGAATATAATAATATGGCGGAAAAGGCATCCGGCGGGATGGTTGGGCTGGGTGCATTGCTCGGTACCGGAACACAGTCACGTTATGCCAGCCGCGGCTTTATTGGTTCCGCGCTTGGCCCAACGTTCGGCCTGCTCGATACCATCACTGATGTTACCGCTGGAGTGCTTAATGGCGATGCCGGTGATCGGGTACTGCATAATGTGCGTACGCTTCTTCCGGGTAATAACCTTTTCTGGATCGCACCGTTGATAAATCAGGTTGACCCTGGCATGCGGTAATCGGTCGGGATTCCGACCTTAAACCCGCGCCATCATAGCCCTGTATTCACTACGGGGCTTTTTTATGCATCAGGATTACAAAACACGCCTTACCGCGCTGAGCGATAAACTCACTGACGTGGTGCTCGAAGAAGCCGATCCGGAAAGCTGGCCGGGGGCGGGGAAGAAACCGAGCGAACTGACCAAAGACGAACGCGGCGACCGCTACTGGGATAAGAAGAACGCAGCTGCATCACTGACGTTGCTGATTAAGGTGCATTCTCTTATCGGCATGCAGACGCGGGGAGGGACACCCTCTGATAACCCTGGTCAGGATGATGAAGCCTTTGCGCTGGGCCAGCAGGTTTCGAAGGCTGAGCGCGAAGCAGCTGCCATTATTGAGCGCCTGCAGAAAGGCAAAAAATGATCTCATTCCTCGCCTTCTTTCTCATGTGGGCGGAACGGATGCAGTGGAATGTACCGGACTGTCACTATAAGGCCTGCCACTGGCTGGAGCATCGCGGAAACCTCGCGGTGCTTCGCTGTTTCCGTGGTTTCGGTAAATCAACGATCCTTGCGGTCTACAACGCCTGGCGATACTACTGCGATCGTCAGTACCGTATTCTGCATCAGTCTGAATCAGACGGCACCGCGTATAAAACCAGCCGCGATACGCAGAACGTTCTGCGCAACCATCCGTTGACCAAAGGCATGCTGCCGGACGGGCAGGGGACAGTTGAGCAGTGGTGGGTCAACGGCGCGCTGGATTTACGTAACGGCAGCATGTACGCCAAAGGCATCTTGTCTAACGTAACCTCGGCCCGAGCTAACGAATGTCAGAACGATGACGTTGAGGTCCCCCGTAATATCCAGACGCCTGAGGCACGCGAAAAACTGCGCTATCGCCTGGGCGAGCAGACACACATTCTTATCCCAGGCGGCCGAAAGCTCTACATCGGTACACCGCACACGCATGACAGCCTTTATGATGAGGTCGAGTCTATGGGCGCAGACTGTCTTACCATCCGGCTGTTTGAGAAAGAAAAACGCGTTGAAGCGAAAGACGCCACGCAGCTGCGCTACGAATTATCTTTCAGGCCAGAGTACGTTTTCGCGGGCATCCATAAAGCGGCGCGGCTCTTGGTCGAGGATGTCGATTATAAAATTACGGCCGGCGGCGTTGAGTTTGCATCGGCGCCGGATACTGTTATCGATTTTTATGCAGATTGCGCCTGGCCTGAGCGATTCACCCGGGAGGAAATGGAGAATCGTCGTAAAGAAACGCGCACCATAAACGAGTGGGATAGCCAGTATCAGCTGCACAGTAAACCCGTCGGCGACGTTCGTCTCGATCCTGACCGCATCCGTGAGTACAACATTCACCCGCAGATCCGCTATGCGAACCGTACGGCCTCGCTCTGGCTGGGTAACGTGCAAATTGTTGGCGCTGTCGCCTGGTGGGATGTGGCCACAGGTAAAGTTAAGGCTGATGCTTCGGCGTTCTCGCTGATGCTGACGGATGCAAGAGGGCATTTATACTGGCACATTTGCCAGGAGCTTACAGGGGAGCTGGCAGAGTTTGACGATAACGACAAAATCACCGGCGGTCAGGTGGCGCAGATCAAAGAGCTGGTGCTCAAATATCAGATCCCGGTTGTATGCGTTGAGGTAAACGGCCCCGGCAGCTTCGCGGGTAAATTGCTGCGTCAGGCACTCAAAGGTACCGGGTGCGGCGTGCGCGAAGAATTCAGCATTACCAACAAGCAGAAACGTATCCTCGATGCGTTTGAAGCGCCGCTGTCGTCGCGGTTCCTGTGGGCGCACACCGATGTGCTGGACGGCCCTGTATATGACCAGATGCGTGACTTCAATCCGGCGCTGACCAACCAGCCGGATGACTTTATCGATTCTGGTGCCGGCGCAATCAGTCAGACACCCGTACGTATCGGGAAAGTGGTCGGGATTCCGACCGGGCATGCGCGCGAAGATTGGCAGTTAAGTGACGGAGATCATCTGGTCGACGTCGATTACTAACCTGCCAGAGGTTTCGCATCATGTCGGTACCCAACCAGACGCCCTATATTATTTACAACGCCAACGGTCTGACGACCCTTTTCCCCTTCGAGTTCTATATCATCAATGCTGGTGATATTCAGGTATCAATCAACGGTACTGTCGTTACCAGCGGATATTCCGTATCAGGTGTCGGTAACGTCGGCGGGGGTGACGTGGTTTTCGTTACTCCACCTGCAAGCGGTGCAGTGGTCATGCTGGAACGTGTTGTTCCTACCTACCGGTTAACGGATTACCAGGACAACGGCGATCTGTTGGCCGACACAGTGAATAAGGATTTCGACCGCCTCTGGATGGCAATACAGCGTGCCTTTATTTATCTCGGGCTAGCGCTGCGCCGTCCGCTATTTGGTGGTCCGTTCAATGCAGAAGGTTATAGGATCGCGAATCTCGGTGACCCGATAAATGCGCAGGATGCAGCGACCAAGAACTATGTCGATAATGTCAGCCTGGTGCGTACGCTGCGTGTTCCTGAGTCTTCAGTCTCCATTCTGCCCCCTGTTGATCAGCGCGCAAACAAGCTGCTGGCGTTTAACGCTGCAGGGCAACCAATCGTCGTTCTGCCAGCTTCTGGTTCGGCGTCCGATGTAATGATAGAACTGGCTAAACCCGATGGCGAAAAGTACATCGGCGAATGTCCAGACATTGCAACGCTACGGACAATCGAGCCATCTTTCGACAAGCAGCGCATCACCGTGCGGGAGCACACCGCAGGAACATGCAAGGGTGGGGGTGAGTTTCGTGCGGTACTTATCGGTTCTGCATATGCAGATAATAACGGAACGATAATAAAAACTTCCGGCGGTGCAGCATGGTTGCGCCTAAATGCGGAACCTACTAACCCACTGATGTTTGGTGCGATTGGGAATGGTGTCGCAGATGACAGCGCAAAAATTACCGCAGCACTTAGGGCTTGCACCTACCATTGTGATGGTCTGGGCTTAACCTATGGTGTAGGGGGCACCATTCTTCAGGACCAGACTGTTCCAACTCTTTTCACGAAGGCTAAACTGCAGTACATCACGGCTTTAGGTACTCAGCCTATGATGCGCATGAAAAACGCTGCACATATTATGCGTCGTTTAAGTTTTGATGGGGGTGGTGGTACAACTGGGTCGGGTCTAATCTGGGAGGGTGCAAATACACGTGATGGTGGTGCGGTAGAGCGGTGCGAGTTTAAATATATTGGAGGAGCAGGTATTCGCATTTCTGGTGATTATACAAACCGAGTTTTTGCCCGATATGCAGCCATCAGGAATTGCCGTTTCATTAAGTGTGGTAACACAGGCGTCGCAAATGATCGCGCATCCGTTATTGCCGATGGAGTGAACAACTTCACATTCGACGGTCTTATCATGACCGAGTGTAACTGGGGTCTGTATGTTCGCATGGACACCCAACTAGCGGATAAAGCGCGTGCACCTAATAACCTAATTCAGAATTGCCACATATTCGGTAGCGGGCAGAATCACCCGACATTTATTGACGCTCAGGGGTTATCCGCTAACAGACAGGATAGCCTTAAAGTGGACAACTGCTGGATCGGTGATTTCCGTGATAACGGATTTGATTGCGGATCGTCAACTGGCACTCAGATTACTAACTTCCGAGTTAATAACTGCAAGGACGCTATCTTCATTGGTGATATTGACTGCGATAGCTATGTTATTGACAACGTAGTGGCCAGAGACTGTGAGCGCGGTGTGCGAATTGTCATGGATGGTAATATTCAGTCTGATGGTATTGTTCGTAATGTAAGAATCACAAATATGCTTGTTACAAATCCAAAATATCAAGGCCTATACATTGGTAATACTGGAACAAATACAGGTGTGTTCGACATCTATCTTGCCAACGTTTATGTGGATAGCGTTAGCTCATGGAGTCTCAGTTCGTTCACTCGACCTTTCCATATCGAGGGGATTGATGGGATATTTATGGATAACTGCGGCACGAGATATGCAAAAACAAACAGCGTTTATTTCAAAAAATGTGACCAGGCTCAACTACGTGGTGGTAGATTCCAGGAAAGCGATCAAAGTGGAGGAGGGACTTATGCCATCACAGTAGAAAATGACTGCGCTCGCATAAGTATTTCAGATGCTATAATCTATGGGAAATCTACAACTGGCGCTGTCTTACTTGCAGGAGGAGCAGGCCACAGCGTGAAGCATATTAGGTGGAGAAGCGCTGCTAATGGTGTTTCTTCCTCCAGTGCGACAACTCCGTATCTCTTGGATAATATGGCATTCTAACGGAATGGCGGCCTAATGCAGGCCGCCTTTTTTATAAATCACTAAGAATTATTTGCATGACCTTTTTGTAAAGTCATAGATCACGCTGTCGCTTTCCCTGTCATAATATGAATTAAAAACCACCCCATTTGTTATAGAGGTATATACACACAAGTTGTCCTTTAAAGCTGAATGAAAATCACCTGAGTTAAAATCGTGATTCATGTCAAAATGCTTAATATGCCTCAACCCCCACGACCATCTTCCGTTAATGGTTGGGTGGATAAGGTGAGCAAAGAACGGATATTTTTTAATAGCTAAACGACCCTCTGGTGAAATCGGAAGCATCCCGATAAAAGATATATGCTTAGCGTTCGCAAGATTGTTGCTGTTCAAATCGCTAATTATTGTGGTAATAACTTCGTTATCGTATTTTTCTTGATTGTCCAACGCATTTCCATAGCTAAATGCGGCCCCAAGCATATAAAAAAAGTACAAGATGGATAAGGACCACATTATCTTAGAGCGTAAGCCAAGCATCCAGCATGCAAGGATATTATAAAATACTAGTACCGCTCCGAATGCAACGAAAACCCTAGCGGAAACTACCGCTGATTTCAGCAACAGCATAGGTCCAGCAATCATCAGCAAGACAAGGAAAGGTGATACTAAAATAATAGAATTGCGTAATAATTTTATGATGCCTGTAGACTCTGACTTTTCACGACACAGTCTAACTGCACCAATTAAAGCCATGCAGGCAGTAATCAATACTAGGGCTAACATTGTTGTGCTCATAGAAGTACTAAGCACATAATAGAATACCTTGAAGTTGCCAAAAATAGCATCCATCAAGAAATTTAATTCAAACGAGCTTACTTGGCTATGTTGTAAATTGTAATCACCCTCAATAAAGTTAGGTGAAATTAACAAAGAGTAGATAATATAACCTATTAACAACCCCGCTATCGATAGCCCTATAGCTTTGAAGCCATCAAGGTCTTTACCTTCTTTAAATCTATTTAATACATATAGCATTGTATAAATTATATAAATGTTTAAAGAGGCTTGATATAAACATAGTGATAACAGAATTGAAACAATACTAGCTGTTAAAAATTTTATTGACCCATTTATTCTAACAACAAAAGGAAGCATCGCACAAAGAACGGAAAGTGACATCGGGAATGCGTCATATTTGTATGACATATTCTCAAAATAAAAAGGGCTAATCGCCAGTGGTAGGCATAGTAAAAAACTTAACCCGCCCACCCTTTCAGAATGCCCTAAGTATGTTTTTCCTGTCAGATATGCCCCTAATGATAACAACGCAATTCCTAATATTTGAGGCAGCGGAGATATATCAGGCAGCGGTGCGCCAAAGCTTATCACATAAAAAAACAGATCAGCTAGGGGCCTGCCATTGCGTGACCATCCAGAATAACCTTCAAGGGAGCGCCCTAAGTCATCAATGTAATAATAATTTGTAGATAACACATTGTAATAACATAAAAAAATCAAGCCAAAAATAATTATTAACGGCTTAAGACTAACGCTCATATTGTTTTCTGATTTGATCATTTACCTTACCCTATAATAAATAATTTTTTATTTCTTAATGATGTAACGAGGTCTTCCCTTAACTTCCACATAAATCCTGCCGATATATTCCCCAAGCACACCTATGCCTATCAATTGAATCCCGCCCAAGAAAAGTATTGAAACCAGCAGTGATGGATATCCGCGAACCGGGTTGCCGAATGCTAACGTGTCGACGATCATCCATGCGCCATAGATAAAGGCCATGCTTGCAACGAATAAACCGATATACGTCCACATGCGCAGTGGAAAAGTTGAGAAACTGGTGATGCCCTCTAATGCAAGATTCCACAGCTTCCATCCATTGAACTTAGAATCCCCGGCAACACGCTCTGCGCGGGCATATTCAACAACATCAGTGCGGCCGCCAACCCAACTCAAAACGCCTTTCATGAAAAGGTTGCGTTCTGGCATAAGTTTGATGTTTTCAACAACCTCGCGAGACATCAGGCGGAAGTCGCCGACGTTTTCCTCAATCTTCGGATTGCTGATTTTGTTGTGTAGCTTATAGAACCACTCTGCAGTTTTTCGTTTTAGTCGTCCATCAGTAGAGCGATCGGAACGTTTAGCGAGGACCATGTCGGCGCCAGCCTGCCATTTCCCGATGAGATGAGGAATGACTTCGATCGGGTCCTGCAGATCAACGTCAATCGGGATAACTGCTTCACCTGTAGCGTGGTCAAGACCGGCGAACAGCGCAGGCTCTTTACCGAAATTGCGGGTGAAGGAAAGAGGAACGACAAGCGGATCGGCCACAGCAAGCGCGTTTATGATTGATTCTGTTGCATCTTTACTGCCGTCATTAATAAAGACAATCTCGACTTCATGCTGTCTTAGCTCTTCAAATTCCCGCACAGTTTTATAGAAGATTGGAATCGCTTCCTCTTCATTAAACACCGGAACGACCAGAGAAATTTTCATTTCGCATCCCTAAAGACAATGAATTTTGAGTAGATGAACCCGGCAACCAGGCTAAAGCCGGAAAATGCTAACAGGGTGACAACGGGAGGAGCGCCAACAGTATCAGCGAGGTAACCCGTCAGGCCTGCCATGGTCCCCATGAATAATACGAACGCGAGATAGCGCCCGGAAGTGGCCTGCGATTTGAACGTCCATTTCGCGTTCGCGAAAAAACTAAACGTTACTGCAATGCAGAATGCCAGAACATTTGCAATCGCCTGGCTGATCCCAAAGAAATGAAGCAGAGCGCCAAAACACAGCCAGTGTAAGGCTGTGTTGAGCACGCCAACGGAAACGTATCTACTAAATAGCTTTAACATTATAAAAATCAGTCAATTCTGAAAGCCAAGAAGTTTAACACTTGTTGTTAACCTTATCGACCTCCTCTATATGGTCGGGATTCCGACCGACCTGCGCGCTTACCCTCATGCCACGATACGATTTTCCCCACCGGGGGTGAGGCATGAGGATGAATAACGTTTCAGACGTGGCGGCGGGGCTTTCCTACGGCACATCTATTGGCAGTTTTGGCTACTGGCTTTTGCAACTGCTCGATAAAGTCAGTCCCAGCCAGTGGGCTGCAATTGGCGTTCTCGCCAGTATTCTCTTTGGTCTGCTGACTTATCTGACAAACCTTTATTTCAAAATTAAAGACGATCGTCGCAAAGAGGCTCGGGACAATGGCTACCAGTAAGGCTAAGCTCAGCGCCGCTGTTCTGGGGTTGATACTTGCTGGCGCTTCTGCCCCGCAAATTCTCGACCAGTTCCTGAATGACAAAGAGGGCAACAGCCTCACAGCGTACAAAGACGGCGGCGGGATCTGGACAATTTGCCGTGGCGCCACAATGGTGGATGGTAAACCGGTAGTGCAGGGCATGAAGCTGACGCAGGCGAAATGCGATCAGGTGAACGCCATCGAACGGGATAAGGTTCTTGCGTGGGTGGCGCGCAATATCAAGGTACCACTGACCGAGCCGCAGAAAGCAGGTATTGCTTCGTTCTGCCCTTATAACATCGGGCCCGGTAATTGTTTCCCCTCAACGTTCTATAAGCGCATCAATTCCGGTGACCGGAAAGGTGCATGCGAAGCGATCCGCTGGTGGATTAAAGACGGCGGCCGCGATTGCAGACTGACCAAAGGCCTGAAGAACGGTTGCTATGGTCAGGTCGATCGCCGGGATCAGGAAAGCGCACTGACGTGCTGGGGGATAGACCAGTGACCATTAAAGCAAAGCTGTTAGCGCTGGGCGTTCTGCTGGCGCTTTTCGCTGTTACCTTTTACGCGGGTTATCTGAAAGGCTGGTATGCGCACAGCGACAAGGTAAACAGCGAGCATGCAGCGAAAAACAAAAAAGCGGAGAAAGCCGTCGCCACTAGTGAGCAGAAAGCGGCAGCGGCCAGCGCAGAAGGAAAAGTGATTTACCGGACCATTTACCGAGACGTGGTGAAATATGTTAAGGACCCGAATCATACTAAGTGCGATTTTGACGATCACGCTGTGCAGCTGCGCCAGCGAGCCCTCGATGCGGCCAACTCCATCAGCGGATTTGATGCAGGAACCGTGCAGGGGAGCGAGTAAAGCTGGAACAGACAGCGACGAAGACCTGCAGGCGGACATCGAAACAGCGGAATGCCTGCGCCAGTTACGGCTGGATAAATATCGTTGGCAAGCTTGGTACAGGGCTACGGAATAGCCCGTTTTGTTCCTCAATCGGGAGCGAAATCAAAACGGGTATCAATTCGGGTATCTAGGGATTTATTAAAAACTAAACACATTAAATACATGTGGTTATTTGCTGTGTTTTACTCCTATTATCGACACCATTTCAAATTCTCCCGCCATCTCTTTTAGGATTCGTTTGGCTGCAATCTGAAGTTCTATTTAAACGCCTAATCACTTTGGTTTGTCTCCCCGCCTGGTTTGCCATCCGTTCTGTTGTGAACAGGTCGAGAATAACGGTAAGATATGCACAGTGTATTCATCTCAGACATACGTTACGTCGTACCGCAAAGTTATGGAGCAGGACCAGTTGACCGGATTCTGGTTTGAACTCTGCCGTGAGATGTGCATATCACCAACGTTAAGATGGTCGTCCGAAAATCACCTTATTACATTTTGAACCGATTAAAGGGATATAAAATTTTATCTTTTTTTCACACAAATAAATAAAGGAAGAGGAACATCGCCAAAAACAAAGGTATTGAGATATCTTCGAACGGTAAGCCTGTTGTTTTCCAGATCAAACATATCGAAAAGCAGCCCAGAGGCCTCTGTCTCGGTCATGCTGTCCCCGGGGTGAGCTGTTGTCTTCATATCACTCAGGTAAAAATCGCTTTTGTTTCTGCTCAGGACCGTGAATGTTATATCCCGATTAACGAGATGCGTATTGATGGGGGAAGGCTGTCTTGCTGATACCGAAGTACCAAAGATACTGATAATACTTTCAGTACCCGGTCGTATCACCACACTGATGGTTCCATTAAAGAGATACTCTTGATCGCCCGGTGAGTTCATTTGTAAGGTTCCAGAACAGTTAATGTTGCCACTTTTAGTCATGTTACTGATAGTGACAAGGATGCCTGAGAAAAACACAAATAAAGTAATTGTTAATAATTTATATTTTTTATTCATGGCTATATACGCTCTTGCAACTGGATAACTTTTTCTTGTTGCCAGCCTGATAACTGCATCTGCTGATGAATAAACGTCCTGCTTCATCAAAAATCAGGCTGTCTTCCTGCTGAGAGATATAAAAGCTTCCTGGGAGGCAAGGTATTGATTCTCTGGCTATCTTTTCAGTTAAGGTGAGTCTCACGGGGAGCAGTTCATGCGCACTTCTGAAAAACATATATACAGGGCAGCTGTCAATCGTACCGACCTGGTATACCCTGGATACTTTCATCTCATTAGTTTTAAGCTGAATATGATAACAAATAAGTAAGAACATGATTAATGACAATGCATTAAGGCCATGAAACCATACTAATCTTTTACTGTTTTTTGTAATGGAAGTCGTACTGTCCTCTTCAGTGCCTGTATCTGTATTAGTCTCTGTAAGAGACATCCCCTGTTCGACCGTGTCAGCTAGAAAATCATCACTGAATGAACGGGTATCCGGAAGCAACAGGTCTTGTTTTTCTGCTCCGGGTTCGATCATTTTCACTTCTACATCTTTGTTCATCACAAAACCGGTACGTGGAATAGTGATGATGATATCGGCTGTTTCACCAAGTAACTGAAAATTTTTTCTAATCAACGATACATATTGTGTAAGTGTATTGTTGGACGCTTTATAACCGTACTCATCCCATACGCAATTGAGGATTTCTTCACGGGTTAAAGTTGACCCCTGATATCTGATAAACAAAGACAGCAACCTTGAGGCCGTTGCTGGAAGAAGGATCGAGTCATAACTCTTACAGTTAGTTAAAGAACACTGAGCGTCATCATAAACAATATTCTCATTGAAAATATAGAGCATAACCCGTCCTTATCCTTCAGGTCTTACCTGCGGCACTTTTACCTGTATGAAATAGTGAAACTGATTTTGGCGCTGAGTTTAGCATATTAAACATATCTGTCACGCGAATATGATAGTGTTTTGTTATTTACAATAACTATCATATCAAAATTTAGAATTGTCCTTCCGACATGAATGTTTTATATACATTCTGATAGTTCGTAAAACTCTCTCAATGATGAGCCTTATTTCTATATAAAAGAATAAAAAAATTAATATTGCACATATACTCAGATGAATCATCTGATATTTATATATTTTGCAATATATTATATAAAAAATTAGAAGTCAGAGTTATGATTGTTTCATTGCAGACGGACACGCTGAAGCAAACGAAAGTAAGGATAAACACTGCGATACAGATAAAAGAAGGGTATGAAACATGCTGATAATGAATGATACACTTGAAAAGAAATGTTCTTACAATTGTGAAATGGATGTTACGCCTTTCCTTCAGCCTGTTATTAATACTTATGATAACTGTATCGTGGGAGCAGAAATCCTCTGTAGAGTAAAAACAAAAAAAGGATACATACTGAATCAGCTGCATATCGAAGAGCTTGAGGTTCCTGAGCGTGCAGATTTTTATGCAAGAGAGCTTTTATTGAAAACGGCAGAACTGTTAAGGAAAAATGACGGCGCAGGTGAAATTCCATCGGGCTTTGTTTTTTCTCTGAATATCACCTGTGGTCAGATAAGTTCTCAAACTATCAGAAATGCGGTGGTGAGGTTTAAGAGTTATTTCAAAACAGACGTGGTGATCCTGCTTGAGATAGTGGAAAGAAATATTAATGATGCGACCAGTGATATTCTGAATGCAATCACATTCTATAATTCTATCGGAGTGAAGTTCGCTATTGATGATGCTGGGATAAACACTGCTGCAATGAAATTTTTTGGCGTAAGTAATGTTTCAATTCTAAAACTGGATCGCTCGGTTACGCAGATAAAAGAGAACTTTGAACTAATTTACCGGAAGTTAATTGATGGCATCGTAAAGGTATCTTCGCTGTGCGGGGTGCATATTGTTGCGGAAGGAGTGGAAAATCAACATCAAAAAGAAGCTCTGGAAAAGGCTGGCATCATACATATGCAAGGGTATTTTTTTTCACGACCTTTATCCGTAGCTGCTTTTTGTGATTTTATAAAACACTACCGCTGACAGGACGGATACCATGACAGTAAAAAAAACAGTTTTTATCATCTCCGATGATTATTTTTACCTTAATGGGTTGGGGTTTTTATTAAAGAATGAAAATAATCTAAATGTTTTTTGTCATTATGTAGATCAAAACCAGCAGGAATGTTTTTCTGATGGTATTCCTTTTGAAAACTATAATGAAAAAAGCATCATTATACTGGCAGTGGATGACTTGAACCTCATCAGGAATTTCGCTGCGCGTTTTAGAACTAATATTGTCTTTTCTCTGAGAACCCTCGGCAAAAGAGAAATGGCGCTTTGTTATAAAGGTTTTCTGGTAATTAACAGATGCCTTTCATCATGGCGGATGTTAGATGTAATTAAGAAGTACGGGAGGGTAAGTTTTATGCCTGGCATATCTCTTACCCAAAAAGAGGAACAGGTGATTTTCAACTATTTTAACTTAACCGGTGCCCAGTTTAGTTCCTTTAAGTATAAAACTGGGGTTAAGAAAATTAGTCATTATAAACGTTCTGCTTATCAGAAAATGTTGGTTAATGGTGATGGGGAAGCTCATTTTGTAGTGAAAGCATTAAGTGAAATTAGAACAGGGATGCTATAACCGCTGTCCCATGGTTTACCTCTGTTTGTTTATTGCCAAAATTCATTTGTTTGAACAGATGAAGTGCTTAATACTGAAAGTTAATAACTCAACGCTTTATGTTTTTTTGTAGTGCCTGGTGATTTTCACCATTCTAAGTAAGTGGTTTGATAAGGATATTTTCACATCTCCTTATTACAACTCTATCGTGTATAAATATGATCTAAGGATATAGACATGAAAAAAAGTGCTATTGCATTAACGCTGTTTGCTGTTCTGGGTGCAACTGTAAGCTCTGCGAACGCTGCATCGACAGGAACCATTACTTTTAATGGTGAACTGACTGCCACTACCTGTGATGCCGTTGTTGATAACCAGGCTGCGAATGCAACGGTTGTCCTGCCAACAGTAGGAACCAACCAGTTGGTAAATCTGGGTGAGACTGCGGGGCGTACGGGCTTTAATATCGCGCTGACTAACTGCCAGGGTACTCTTAAAACCGCGTCTGCGTTCTTTGAAGCGGGTCCGACCGTGGATTTAGCCAGCGGACATCTTCTGAATAAGGGCGGGTCGGCAACGAATGTCAGCCTGCAGCTGCGTGATGAGTCCTCTGCTACTGGAGATGTCATTGTGGCGGGTAACGGCAATCAGGCTGCCAACACAACTTATGTTGATGTTTCATCCGGCAGTGCAAATCTGCCTTATTCAGTTGAGTATTTTGCTGATGCTGCAACCACTGCCGGGACAGTTATCAGCCAGGTGGTTTACTCCATTCAGTACATGTAATTCAACGTACTTTATTAATCAGGGGGGCTTCGGCCCCCTTTCAGAGAGAGTGGAATTATGCCTATGCAGCGGAAGCATACCTTTTTTTTTATTCAGACACTGAGTTCACTATGCATACTTTTTCTGGTGCTGCTTAGCGCGCCCGTGAAAGCCAGTATTGTTATTACCGGTACCCGGGTGATTTACTCTCAGGGCGAGCGCTCTGTCAGTGTGAAACTTAATAATAATGGTAAATCCCCCGTACTTATCCAGAGCTGGGTTGATGATGGCGTTATGGGCAAATCACCAGATACCAGCACTGCCCCCTTTATTGTGACGCCACCGATAAACCGTGTTGATCCCGGCAAAGGTCAGACACTACAGATCAGTTTTACCGGAAAACAGCTTCCTTCTGATAAAGAGTCAGTATTCTGGCTTAACGTGCTTGAAGTGCCAGCACGTAACAGTGCAAAGAAAGATGATAATTTTTTACAAATCGCTTTTCGTACCCGGATAAAACTTTTTTATCGGCCGCAGGCGCTTCAGGGGAAATCCATTGAAGCTCCGGATAAGCTCGAATGGAAAACCGTAGACGGGAAATTACAGGCCATCAATAAAACGCCCTGGAATGTATCTATTTCTGGCGTAAAAGCGAATGGAAAAAAGACCGAAGGGAAAATGATAGCACCTTTTGATGCTGAGTCGTTTCCGTTGCAGGTAAGGCATGGACAAACGATTCACTTTGACGCCGTCAATGATTATGGCGCAGTCACTGCGAAATCTGCTGCTGTTCAATAACGTCTGTTTGACAGGGAATATAACGTGAAAAACCATAATAAATATTTCCGCAAGAGCTTTCTTGCAGCAGCTGTTGCGGGTTTTTGCAGTATATCGCATTCAACTGAAGCAATGGAATACACAGGAGCGCAGCCTGAGAATCCTCTGTCAGAAGTGATACCTGACCCCGGGACCGGGGACGTTGAATTTATCAGTGATGTACTGATGTTACAAAACAATCAACCCGTCGATATCAGCCGCTTTTCAAAGCGCGGTTTTCTTTTACCCGGGAAATATTATGCCTCTATTCGGGTAAATGGGAGTGAAGTAGGGAATGAAAATATCGAGATTAAAACCCGGGCGGATAACTCTGGTTATGTCTGTATAACGCCGGAATTACTGAAAGCGATCCCTCTGGCCTGGGAAAGAATCAATGAGACCGACACAGTGCGACAGCCAAATTCTGATGGCTGCACCGAGATCTTATCTGGCATCCCGAATGCCAGGGTCGAATTCGATGCCGGTGAGCAGGTACTGGATATTACGTTGCCGCAAAAATATGTCCATCGCTCTGCGCGTGGTTTCGTGAACCCGGAACTCTGGGATAGCGGTATACCAGCAGCATTTCTCAGCTATGGCCTCAACGCCTGGACAAGTCAGTCCAGTCATTACGATTATAAATCGTTGTTTGCCTCGCTAAATACCGGATTTAATCTTGGTGCATGGTATTTCCGTCATAATGGCTCTTATTCCTGGTCAGATGACGGGAAAAAGGATTATCAGTCTCTGAACTCGTATGCGCAGCGGGATATTCCGTTCATTAAAGGCCGCTTACTTGTCGGCCAGTCTAATACTACAGGCAGGGTTTTTGACTCACTGCCCTTTTCCGGTATGCAAATTGCCAGTGATGAGCGCATGTATCCGGCTTCGCTGCGGGGTTATGCACCTGAAATCAGGGGGATGGCCAGAACGAATGCGAAAGTCACTGTACGCCAGAACAGCGCCATTATTTACGAAACTACCGTGTCCCCGGGTGAATTCGTCATTAACGATCTTTATCCGACAGGATTTGGTGGTGACCTGACAGTGACCGTCCGGGAGGCAGATGGCAATGAAAACTTTTTTCTGGTCCCATATACCGCGATGCCCCAGCTCATTAGACCGGGGTCGTACCGCTATTCCTTTACGGCGGGTAAATTACGCCAGCTCAACCTTAGAGATAAACCAGAGTTTTATGAGGCAACCTGGCAGCACGGCCTGACAAATTACCTGACGGGCTATACTGGCTGGCAACAAAGCGACGGTTATTATGCTGCTCAGGCAGGTATGGCATTAGGAACGCAGGCCGGGGCGATTTCTCTGGATATCACCCAGTCGCACGCTTCTTTCGCGGGCAACCCGAACGGTCAGGAGTATAGCCATAAAACGTCATCCGGACAGAGCTACAGACTCAGCTATTCAAAATTAATCCCCCGGACGGGTACCAATCTGACGCTGGCAACCTATCGTTTTTCAACTCAGGGCTATTACGATCTGGCAACAGCCATGATGACAAAAGATCTGCTGGCGCGTGGTTACGCTGAACAGCGTCTGAAACGTTCCAAAAGCCGCTATACCCTGACTGCCAGTCAGTCTCTTCCAGCAGGTCTGGGACAGTTCTATTCAAGTGCGTCATTACAGAATTACTGGAACAGTAAGGATACCGATAAACAATTCCAGGTCGGTTACAGTAATAGCTGGAATTCAGTCACTTACGGATTGAATGTCAACCGGACATACACCTGGTACGGCAAAAGCGATACCAGCTGGCTTCTGTCCCTCAGCTTCCCTCTCGGTACTGCCGGAGATACACACGTTCCATCCGCGCGTCTGGAAACAGGGCGCAACAATGATGGTTCATGGTCTGAGGCGGCCTCCCTGTCCGGAACTGCCGGCGAAGACAACCAGTACAACTATGGGGTAACAGCCCGCAATACCAGCGGCGCAACCGGCAGCAGCTTGTATGTTAACGGGCAGTGGCGGACACCATATACGTACCTTAATGGCAGCAGCAGCGTTGGTAATCATTACCAGAGCCAGGCATTTGGTGCGAATGTGTCCGTGATGCTGCATTCCGGGGGCGCAACGCTCAGCCCTTACACCTCAGATACCTGGGCGTTGATTGAAGCCAGAGGAGCCGAAGGTGCCCGGGTTTCCTCTTACCCTGGTATCCGCATTGATAATGCCGGTTATGCCGCAGTGCCTTATCTGAATGCGTATGAACTGAATGAAGTGGCCATCGATCCAAAGGATGCGACAAACAATGTCGGTTTTGAGAGCACGTCACGTAAGGTAGCCCCCTACGCCGGTGCCATTGTAAAGGTTCAATATCATACGCAGACAGGGGTCCCCGTACTGATTTCTGCCCGATGGAAAGGAGAACCAGCCCCCTTCGGCGCGGATATCAACAATGAGAAAGGTAATTATATTGCGACCGTCGGCCAGGCCGGGCAGATATTTGTTCGCCTTGAGCCAGGCACTCATATTCTCAAACTGAAGGCCGGTCATCAGGGTGAATGTAAAATGAAAGTCATCGTTTCCGAAGAAGATTCAGCAATTAATATGAAGAAAGAGGTCCTGGAATGTTACTGAATGCGGTAGGGTTTCTGTCACGCAGTAGCATGAGAATGCTACTTGCTATTTTATTTTTCATCATGGTGAATTTCCCATTGGCAGCATTGGCAGCCCCTGTTTGCGATAATGCCAATATTGGGCACAAGGAGCTAGTATTGCGTGGAAGTAGTATTTCGCCTGGTGTGGACTTGTCATCTATCACCATAGTATCAGGTGGTGGTTTTGGCCCGGATGATATTGCAGGTCCACCTCCTACCAATTATCAATGTCACACAACCAGTGGAGACAATGAAGATTATCTTTTAGAGATTTTTCTTGAGCCATTGAGTTCATATGGTAGTTCTTATTATTTAAATTTTGGGGTGTCAGGGATTTACAGTAGTGTCGTTGCAATAAATGCTCCAGCATTTGGGATCGGATTCACTCCAGGTCCATTTTCCCGACCTGGTATGGGGATGACTACGGTTCGTACAGTATTTTTTAACAAAAGCGGTAGTATTGATACTGGCTTATTTGGTGGTATTTATTATATATCATTAGTTAATGGCTCTCTGTTACAGCCAGGAGTTTTATCGGGGAGTGACCTGCCCACCTTCGGCATATACGGCATGATTTTTAAGAATGATGGAACAGTCTATGACGGAAAGAAAATATTGATGGGGTCTTTATCTTTTAGCGGTTCAGTAAATATTATTCCGTTTACATGCCAGACACCTGATGTTGTCGTGCCAATGGGAAAATACAAGACGACAGATTTTACCGGCGTGGGAAGTACCAGTCAGTGGGTGGATTTCAATATTGAATTAGATAACTGCCCGGGGAATTATCCAGGATATTATCAGGCTAAAAACCAAATGAGTTTATTGATTAATCCCGTTTATGGCAATCCGACCCCTGATTCATTCAGTCTCAAATCAGGTACTGGCAGCGCAACGGGGATAGATATGCAGGTCAGAAAGCAAAATGATACCAGCATGATAACAATGGGAACAGGTTTTGACCCCCTGGGCCCCGTCACCGGAAATACAGGCGTTAAGCAATTACGCATCCCTCTGCAGGCCAGATATATACAGTCAGGCGGGCAGGTGACTCCTGGTTTGGCGGAGTCAGCGCTAACGTTCACAATAAATTATTATTAGTATGATAAATAATAATTTTTCTCTCATCCATTGAAATTAAAGAGTCGATATGACCAGGCAGGAATGGCTTTTGCAACTAAGACGATGTACTTCAAAAGATACGTTAGAAAAAGTGATAGATAAAAACACATATTCTCTTTCCAGTGATGAGCTGGAAACATTTAATTCAGCGGTTGATCATCGACTGGCCGAACTGACAATGGGGAAACTTTACGACAAGGTACCTCCGGAAGTGTGGAAATTTGTGAAATAAAATGCGGGCGTGGCAGGTAGCACAGCGCCTGCGTGACGTTATGTTATGTCAAACCTGACGGCTGGAAGAAGAGTAACCTTTTCGTCGTCAGGTGGGCTGAATGCTCCATGCACGTTAAATTTTATGACGTTATTGGCCATCCGCAGATAATCACTAGAAAGGTAACAGGATGGCTGAGATGATCATATTTTTAGCAATTATCATGTGTCTATCCCTGATCTCATCGACATTTCCGCGCTAACGTTTCACCAAATCGATTGCTGCTTAAAATTAATGAGATTCAGAAAGGTTTTGTGAAGCGTGTTTTTCTCAAAAAATGACATAAACGGATTAAGTGAGTTTTGTCCGTAGCTATTTAAAAAGAACTCACTTTTCTTTTTCATCAATCCAGGCAATCAGATCGGCGAGCCTCTTCTCAGAAAATACGGCTATACCATGTTTGGAGAGTAGCGATGCAGCGACACCCATTCCTGACTTACGCTGGCCGCTGAATGAACCGTCATAGATAAATTGACTACCGCATGTTGGGCTGTCGTCGGTTAATAGCGCCGCGGTACAATCTGACTCCTGAGCGGTACGAAGCGCTAATCTGGCGGCGAGCTGATATTGTTCAGTGACATCCTGCCCATTAATTTCAATTATTCTGACCTGCGCCAGCAATGTATCTTTAATTTCAGCAGAAATAATTTCAGCCGGAGGACGGGGCACTGATAAACCGGCGGCCAGTTCTGGACAGAAGATCACAAGGCGTCCTTCTTTCTGCCAGCGCTGCAACTGATCTGACATCTGTGCTTTCTCGCTTCCGTCATAACGTACTTTTAGTCCCGTCAGGCATGCACTTACCAGTATTTTATTGATCATCGTTATCTAATATGACGTAACCCGTATAGCTGTATGTTAACACATTACTTGTATATATCTGTCTCTTATCGGGGGAATGCTGCGCTGTATCTTTAGACTGATTGAGAAAAAGCATGATCGTAAACGCCGAATGGCGGTATACCCCCAAGGCTATACCGCCAGCGCCATATTATCGCGCCATTAACGCAAACACCCCCCAGCCAAAGTACTCCCGCGAGTACGTCACATGACGTTCAGGCGCTATCGTCAGCTCCGCCCGAACCTCCTGCGCGAAGTCATCTTCTGGGTTTTCCTCCAGCCAGCGACGCATGGTCATCCATTTTGCGGCTTCGTACCTGTCCCAGCCTTCCTGGTCTGCCAGCACCATTTCAACCAGGTCATAGCCCTGTTGATCGAAAGACGCAACCAGACCGGGCAGAGTGAGAAAGTCTGCAATCGACGAGACGCCGCACGCCTGGGCTGTCTCCTCCGTCGCGGGTACCTGACGCCAGTACGGTTCGCCAATGAGCATTATTCCCCCGGGCTTGAGGCTTTTTGCCAGCAGATCCATCGTCCCGGCTACGCCACCCGCAATCCAGGTTGCGCCAACGCAGGCCGCCACGTCACATTTTTCATTCGCGACATAGCCAGCCGCGTCGTTATGAATGAAATGGACGCGTTCGCTGACGCCGAGTTCCTCTGCGCGCCGCGTGGCCTGCGCGGTGAAGAGCGGGCTCATGTCGATGCCGGTACCGGTGATACCGTAATCACGTGCCCAGGTGCAAAGCATCTCTCCCGAGCCGCTGCCAAGATCGAGAATGCGTGTGCCTCGCTTCATGCGTAACACGCGGCCCAGCGTCGCGTACTTCTCTGGTGTAAAGGGGTTGTGAATGCGGTGTTCGCTTTCGCTAACAGTAAAAATACGTGGGATATCCATCATCCTCTCCTTAACGATTATCAGGCTGCGCGCGAACGTTGTTCAGCCCGGTAGTGTTAATGCGGTAGGGCTGACCGTTAACGGATTTGATCAGCTTTTTGGTTTTGAGCTTTTTGAAAACGGCGAGCGTGCAGTCAGCCAGCAGTAGCCCTTCGCGGCTATAGCATTCAACGGCGGTGACGCGGCCAGACGCATCGCGGACGTGCACAATACGGCCACCTTTGGCGAGAACGTGTAAGGTACGTTGTTCCTGACGGGATAAATTCATACTGGAAAACCTGTTTAATCATCATGTGCAAAACGTGCAAACACACAGCGGTGCCCGCATTCGATTTCGGCGCATTGATAATCAGTCCGGCCTGAAAGGTCGGGGAGCTGATTATCGGATGATTACATTCTCCAGCATCAAAGCCTCGGGTTGAGTTGAAAGGTATTTACGGGGTGAATGATAACACCTGATTTTTATAAGTGAATACCCAGGGGTGAAAAACGTGATCCCGATTGGCATCGGGTTGAGGAGAGGGAATCATTCCAGGCCGCTCTTAATTTTGCTGTCGACCTGAGGCTGTGGTTTGCTGAAAAGATATCCCTGCACAAGCTCACAACCCAGAGCCTGAAGCCGCTCAAGCTGCTCTTCGGTCTCAACGCCCTCGGCTATAACGCCCATATTAAGGCTCTTAGCCATACCGGTAATAAGCTTCACAATATTAAGCGCATCTTCTTGTGTAGATATCGGATTGACAAAAGATTTATCGATCTTGATTTTATCAAAATTCAGTTCGCTGAGTCTGGAGAGCGACGAATAACCCGTGCCAAAATCATCAATGGAAATTCTTACGCCCAGTGCGCGGAGTTTTTTCAGAATCGCAATGGGGTTATTTCTGTCACTAAAGAGGGATGACTCTGTGACCTCTAACTCAAGACGGTTAGCCGGGAGCCCGGTCTCAGCCAGAACGGTCTGCACCGTATTAATAAATGATTTGCTGCCTAATTGAACAGGCGAGACGTTTACGGAGATCCTGGCCGGAACAGCCCAGGAGACCGCTTCCCTACAGGCCAGTTTAAGTACGGTTTTACCTATCTCGTTGATCATGCCTGTTTTTTCAGCGGCGAAAATAAAGCTATCCGGGGAAAGCATTCCCTTTACAGGATGCATCCAGCGAATAAGCGCTTCATAGCCGTAAATTTCCTTGCTGACGGAATTCACAATAGGCTGGTAATAAACAATAAACTCATTGTTTTCAATCGCCCTTGCCATATCATTTTCAAGCGTTCTGCTCTCCTGTAACTTCTGAAGCATTCGCTGACGGAAAACTTTAATCTGCTGTGAGCCTGCCTTTTTGGCTTCATAGAGCGCCAGATCGGCGAACTTATAAAGATAATCAGCACGTCGTTCATTATCTGATAAAACAATACCCACGCAGGTGGCAATTTTTATCAGCTGGTTATTAATCGTATAGGGTTTACTGATATTCTCGCTGATCTCTCTAGCGCGCAAAACGGCTTCGCTTTCGTTTAACCCGCTGGCTAAAAAAGCAAACTCGTCTCCGCCTAAACGGTAAAATCTGTCTGAAATATTGCTCATGGCGGTCAATCGCCTGGATACCTGACGTAACAGTAAATCGCCAGCATCATGACCATAGGTATCGTTGACCTCTTTGAATCGGTCTAAATCAAATAACATTACCGTAACGGGAACATGATTTTCTTCGGCCTCAAGATTGAGTTTGCTGAGCTCATCCCAGAAGTACAGACGGTTTTTCATGCCAGTGAGGGAATCATGGTAAACGTCATACTCTAGTTTTGAATTCTGAATCTGTAGGGTCTCCTTGGATAACTGGAGTTCTTCTGCAAGACTTTCAACCTGCCTGTGCGCTTTAAGGATGTTTTTATTTTGATAGATCGTTAAAAAACCCAGGATAATACTCAGAATGATCAGCAGTAAAGAGAGGGCTGAGTAAATATAATACAGGATCTGTATTTTATGGTTGCTACTGTTAATCGTGCTAATGTCTTTCGTTAACGCGCTTGATGAAAGCTGACTGAGTGGAGCATCCAGCAAATGCATGGTATGAAGGTATGTTTTTACATCCGAATGGCTCATTTTTTCGAGGTTAGCATCCAGATACGTAAGGATTTTATCAAGGCTTAACGCGAGGTCATGATGTGCCTGAACGTTTTTAATGTAATGTCCTAAATCCCCCTCCTTAAACAGATCATTCTGGCTTAGCATAATTTCCAGCCGCATCCGGACCTGGTCTATCGTAACGTCATCGGAATCGGTTGCGTACAGACCAAGCCATGATTCAAAGCGGTAATATTCGGATACCAGTTGGGCGACAGACCATGACTCCGTGTAATGAGTCAGTTTTTGGAGCTCCTGCTGTCGATCGTAAACAAGAAAAGCAATATATCCAGTCGTGATAAAAAGAGAAAAAATGATACCAACCAGTATCCTGTTCATTATGTTCTCCTGAACTGCTATTCAATCTTCATTTTGCTGACCTGCCATGCCGATCGCGAATAATATATCTGATTATTTAATTCAGGAAGACTGTCGTAGGGATATACAATGAATGCCGGACCTTTATCTCGGATGCGCATATATTCACCATTAACCTTCAAAGCGAGTATGGCATTATATTTTTTAAAGTCGCTGAGCGGAATGGCTGTCGCGTAATCATTAAGCGCTATAACATTGACCACGTTACCCTTTGCGCCAATATAATCCATGAGTTTGCTCATTGGAACACCCTCAAACTTTGTGCGGCCATTATACCAGGGGGATGATGTCTGGAAGCTCACCATACCGAGTTTTTCAAGGCTGGCGATATCAAACACGGCTTTTCCACTTTCATTCGTGTTCTCGATATTACCGTAAATCGTTAAAATGGGTTTACCAGCAGGTTTTGGCAACTCACCAGCCAGGGTGACGCTTTGCACTAAAAAGCAGCACAGCATTAGGATTAATCGCATTTCAGCCTCCACGTTTTAACATAAGTATAAGAATTATAATTTAGTTATCCTACTAGTTTATATATTTTATCTCTCCCCACGTTATCCATCATAATCAGGATGTAAAAACGCCGTCAGTCGGCAGCCACCCGAGCGATGCTTAACCTTCTTACCGCAGACGCATGACAAGGAACCGTCCATCATGAAAAAAGATAGCTATGCCTTTTTAATTCCACTCATCGTTGGCGGGTTAGCGTTGATATTTGGCTTTGTTGTCTGGTCAATCGAGATTTATCGCGTGACATTTCTTACGGCCCTGGGGGAACAGTATCTTGCGGCTGTCACATTGCTGCTGCCGCTGGTGGCGATAGTGATGTTCGCCGCGAAGAGGGCGTTTAAAGACAAAACCCTTGTTGACGTTGTCAAACTTTACCTCGGCCTCATCATCTTCAGCCTGCCGGTTGCCATTTTCGTCATCTTTACCGCGGCCTGGCTACTGAACGGAGAATACTCTGCCTGGAGCCAACATTACCGGTATGAATCCGGCAGCAGAAATAGCTGTTCGGGGGCGGAAGTCTATGAGCCGGAACTCAAGAGAGAGATCCGCATCTGTTATCCTCAGGGATATTATTTAATCGATGGCACCCTGTACGTGGAAAAGCGGAGTAATTCGCTGGGTATGGTGGTGCTTTGGGCGATCGCGCGATCCTGAACCTCAGGCTCGAATAACCCCTTTAGCCCGCCTCCAGCATCCCAAAGCTGACAATCCGCGAGCGGCCCAGCTCTTTCGCCCGGTACAACGCGACGTCCGCCGCGCGCAGCAGATTATCGCTCTGGGCGTGCTGCGGATAGCTGGCGATCCCGATCGACACATCCACCGGGCCAATCTCCGAAAGCCCGTAGCGCAGCGAAAGCGCATGCACGCCGTTGTAGATCTCCGTTGCAGCGGCGTGCGCTGCTTCCTCATCTGCACCGGTAAGAAGCACCAAAAACTCTTCCCCCCCATAGCGGAAGGCCAGCCCGCTATCGTGTACCGCCCGTTGAATAATGGCTGCCACGCTTTTGATCACCAGATCGCCGGCCTCATGACCAAAGCGGTCATTAATGCTCTTGAAGTGATCGATATCGATCATCAGGCAGCTTACCGGCTCCTCGTTACGCACGGCCTGCTTCATTTGAGTACGTAACGTATCTTCCAGATGGTGGCGGTTACGCAGCCCCGTCAAGGGATCGAACAGGGCTTTTTCCAGCAGCGCATCGCGCAGCCGCTGGTTGGCCAGCGCCAGTCCCAGCGCCTCGGCCATCAGTTCCAGATAGGCGCGGGACGGCGCGGTTTCAGGCGTGATGTTCTGGAATGAGAGCAATCCAATCGCCTCGCCCTGAGCAATCAGGGGAACGCACAGCGATTGCTGCGCCTGTGATTCGGGCAGATGATAACAGCCGATATCCGGCTCGCCGTTCACTGGCGGATGGCTTTGACCACGCCGGACGGCCCAGCATTCGTCAGGATGGAACGGCTTTTTATCCCCTTCTGGCGATAGCCATTCGGCCGTACAGCGCATCTGCCACGGCTCGCGTTCCAGAATATACAGGCGCCCTGAAACCCCCGGCGCAATATTGGGTGCAAACAGCTCCGCCACATTCATCACGTCGGCAAAGTTTTCACAGCCCTGCAACCGCTGGGTCATTCGCGCCAGCAGTTCGCGGATGGCCCAGTCAGCATCGCGCTCTTTTTCCAGCCGCTGCCTTGCCAGCCCGTTCTCACGGAAGATGCGGATGGCCTGCGCCATATCACCGATTTCATCAACCTGGGTAAAGTTCGGCGTTTCGACGGCGTAATCCTGCGATGCAAGACGATGAACAACATCACTCAGACGCACCACCGGGCGGAGTACGCGGCGCTTGAGGATGAAAACCATCACAAACAGGAAGAGCAGGGCGGTCAGGCCGACCATCACCTCAGAGGCCGTTCGAAGCGTTTTGGACGTTTTGGTTGCGGCCTGCACGTCGGCAATAATGCGCTTGTCCAGCAGCATGCGAAAGCGTTCGATAGTGTTGTGTGCCCGTTCGAGTTCCAGCTCATAGCTCTTACCAAACAGCAGCGAAACGGCCTGCTGTTCCTCGCCACGGGCGATGCCGTCAATGGCTGCCTGCTGTTCATCCTGGAGATCGTCTACAATTTTCAGTCCGTCGTACAGCAGCGCCAGCTCTTCGCCCGATGCCCCCGTATTTTTGAGCTGTCGCAGCGTGTGTTCGATATTCTTCAGCTCGGCTTCTTTCGCCTGATATTTCTCAAGCACCTCGGGCTCTTTTTGGATGACGTAAAGCCGCGCCAGATCGGAGAGCATCCAGGTGTCTGTCTCGATCTCCTCCGTCAGCTGATCGAAGACCTGGCGTTGTTTAACGGCTTCACGTTCGATGTTATCGGCGTGGGAAGCCATCAGCATGACGATGCCGGAGGCAATGGTCAGGCACACCGTGACACCATAAGCCCAGTTCGTGATCGTGGCGATTCGCACCTGTTGGATCCTTCTACGACAAATGTGGAAGAGCGTTCATTTCAGATTATAGAAAACCTCTGATTTATCGTGAAAAAAAAGGCGGCACAGGGCCGCCTCACAGAACGCCTTTCTTTATAGATCCGGAGAATTTCTCCCCTCTTCGATAAAGTCTGCGTCCAGCTCCTCGGCGTTGCCTGCGTGATCGCGGCCGGAGAAGAGGTTCCAGCAGGCGATGAACAGAGCGGCAATCAGCGGCCCAATCACAAAGCCGTTAATGCCATACAGCTCCATACCGCCGAGCGTGGTGATCAGTATCAGGTAGTCCGGCATTTTGGTGTCTTTGCCCACCAGCAGCGGACGCAACAGGTTGTCCACCAGCCCGACGATAATGACGAAGAAGCCCACAATGAACAGACCCTGCCACAGCTGGTGAGTGGCAAACAGGAAGATGGCGGCGGGAACCAGGGAGAGAAATGCCATCAGTGCGCCCCACAATACGCTGCCGTCAATACCGACAATAGCAAAGGCGATACCACCGAGCGTGCCCTGAACCACCGCCACGACCGCCGTGCCTTTTACCGTGGCGCGCGACACGCCGACAAACTTAGCGAACAGGTGCTGTTTGACGAAGTCAGACAGCGGTAGCGAGTCGAGGATCTGGCGCACCAGATACGGCCCGTCTTTCAGCAAGAAAAACAGCAGATACAGCATAATGCCAAAGCTGATGGCAAAGCCGAACGTCCCTTTCCCAATCAGGAACGCGCTGCCCGCCAGATACTGCCCGCCCTGTAACGCGACATCGGAGAGTTTTTTCTGGATCTGCGCGGCGTTGGTCAGGTTGTGATCCGCCAGGAAGCCGCTGGCCCAGTCCGGCAGGCGGTTGAAGATACCGGCGATCACTTCCGGGAACTGCGTGTTGTTCTGTTGCAGCCTGGTATAAACCATGTTCAGTTCCACCGCGAGCGAGGAAAGGATCACCATCAACGGAATAAACACGATCAGGCAGATAATGCCGAGTGTGAGGAGTGAAGCCAGCCCGTTGCGATCGCCCAGCGCGGTACGCAGTTTGTTTTTCACCGGGTTGAAAATGATGGTCAGGATCGCGGCCCACAGAATCGCCGAGAAATAGGGAGACAGCACGTCAAAGAAGGCCCAGGTTACAAGGGCCAGGATGAGAATAAAGAAACCTTTGGTCAGTCCGTTAAATCGCATAGTGAGTCCTGGTGAAGAAGAAACTGTGTCGACTATAGAACTGATTTAAGGATTTACCAATAATTGCGCTGAAGTCGCGCCGGGTGGCTTTTTGTTAACAATCGCGGTATAACACTCCTTCTTTGGATGTTTAGATGTCCATACGTTTAGAAGGTAACATGCAAACACAACAAGAAAACGGGCAACTTAAGCGCACCATGAAAACCCGCCACCTGATTATGCTCTCGCTGGGTGGCGTTATCGGCACAGGGTTATTCTTCAATACCGGATATATCATCTCGACAACCGGCGCGGCGGGCACGCTGCTGGC
>ENA-UOYZ01000107-UOYZ01000107.1-food-metagenome-genome-assembly--contig:-NODE-107-length-26580-cov-5.106428_pt1 | contig 26580 bp, 32 predicted proteins | sample MGYA00249881_ERZ772720 | MGnify/ENA primary metagenome ERZ772720 (study PRJEB29005, sample SAMN08379459) | food metagenome | isolation source: cheese spiked with Escherichia coli O103 | study: EMG produced...
ACACCAAGAAGATTAACCTCGGTTCTGGTGCTGGTGGTGCGAACATCGACCTGACCAGCGCAACCACGACTCAATATTTTGAGTTCTTTGGTAAAGGAGCATTCGGTACCACCGCACGCACCAACAAAGTAGCTCAGTATGATGTGATGTGGGTTTCCCCTGAGATCTGGGCAAATATGGCTCAGCCGTACGTAGTTAATGGTGTGGTGAGCGGCACTCTCCTGCAGGCTGTTCTGCCATTCGCACCGGTGAAAGAAATCCGCATGAGCTTCGCGCTTACCGGTAACGAGTTTATCGCGTATGTACGTCGCCGTGACGTGATCTCTCCACTGGTTGGCATGGCCGTCGGCGTTGTGCCACTGCCGCGTCCACTCCCTAACGTTAACTACAACTTCCAGATCATGTCTGCTGAGGGTCTGCAAATCACCGCAGACGATCAGGGCCTGTCTGGTGTTGTCTACGGCGCTAACCTGGCGTAAGGAAACAGCATGGCTAAATACGAAGTTGTGCGCGCGTGGTTCGGCGTGAAGGTAGGGCAGGTGGTGGAGTTGAAAGAACTGCACCCGGCGCTGAAGTCTAACGTCCGTCTCATGAATGGTGAGGCAGGCGGAGAACTTACCCCGTCGACACCTGGTGCCGGTACTGGCGAGAAATCTCGCAAGGAGATTATTCAGGACCGCCTTACTGAACTGGGCATTGAGTTCAAAGGCAACCTGGGCGCTGAAAAGCTCAGTGAGCTGTTGCCAGATGGCGAACTCGAAAAGCTTTTCCCTGCTGAATAACAGCCGCCGCTAAGGCGGTTTTTTTATGCCCTCTTCGGAGGGCTTATCAGAGGCTCGCATGATTACCACAGTACAGGCCAAGGAATATCTGGAGTCAGTCGGTATCACGCTGCCTGATTTCATCCTGCAGGCTCTTTTAGAGCAGGCTGGCAGCATTCAGGAGTGTCTGGATGCGCATTACCCTCCCGCAACCGCTCTGCTAATACAGTCCTACCTGCTGGGGCTAATGGCGCTGGGGCAGGGTGACAAGTACATCAGTTCTCAGACAGGGCCCAACGGCGCATCACGCTCATTTCGGTACCTGTCTTTTGCTGACCGATGGAAAGCCTCTCTGGGGCTTCTGAGGGGACTAGATAAGTATGGATGCGCTACAAGCCTGATCCCGCCTGATCCGACTAACACCGCTTTCGCTGGCATCTGGATTGCCAGGGGCGGCTGCATGTGCAACGGGAGTCGATGATGGCGTTGATATCGGTCAAGCAGAGGCTTCCTGAGCCCTTCGTAAAGGTCTGGGTTATCACTGACTGCGGGCGGCGGGTCACGGGTTACGTTAAAAGTAACGGTGAATGGTATTTGCTGTGCCGGAAGGTAGCTGCTGAGAATCCGGAGGTTATCCGGTGGGAGGATGATAGTGTCAGCCACGGCTAACTGGCCTTACACCAACGCCGCCACTGTCTACCCGCGAGTCTACGACGACTGGAACAGCACCTGGACAACCGGCACCCCATACCTGATTGACTGCACCTGGACGGCAAACAATGAGGTTGCGGTAGATGCCAGCGGGAAAGAGTTCACCACGAACCTGATTTTCTTCACTGAACTGAAGCGCAATGGCATCGATGCGACCATGCCGAAGCGTGACTGGTATATCGCCAGAGGTGATACAACGGCACAGGCCGATCCGCTGAAAGCTGGTGCAAACATCATCAAAGCGGTGACGGAATGGGATATGTCATTCTTCGAAGAAGAACCAGACTACAAAATTCTGACGTGAGGTGATCATGCCCGTTAAAGGTATCAAGCGTGTTCAGATGAACACCCGCAAGGTGCTGAGTGATATCGCTGGCATCCGAACGGAGAAGGTTCTCTATGAAGTCATGATTGTCGGATCGTCTCACGCTGCGCTACTTACTCCCATTGACACATCCACGCTTATCAACAGCCAGTACAGAAAGCTTGAGCCAATGCCCGGCGGGATGCAGGGAAAGGTCGGTTACACGGCTGCATACGCTGCCGCCGTTCACGGTATGTCCGGTAAGCTAAAAGGTCAGCCGCGTGGACACTTCGGAAGAACTCGCGCTGGAAAAGAATTCGGCGGCGGCACCGGGAAGGGGAATTACTGGGATCCCGATGCCGAGCCGGGGTTCCTGACCAAAGGCTTTGAGCGTGACGGTCTCAACGAGATTAAGGCCATCATCAAGCAAGGGTACAAAGTATGACGCGTAGCGAAGTGTATGACGCGCTGAGAGCGTGGTTGAAGTCGCATGGCTTTGATGTTGGTTATCGCGTCCAGAAGCGATTCTGGAATGAGTTGGAGAATACAGAGGGGGAAAGATACCTTGTCATCCAGCAGAACGGTGGCGGCAAGCCAGAAGAAGCGATAACCCGCGATTATTTCCGCATCCTCCTCCTGTCAGGTCAGAACGACAGCGATATTAACCAGGTTGAAGACCGCGCCGACGCCATCCGCCAGGCGATGATCGACGACTACAAAACCGAATGCATCATTTCGATGCAGCCAATAGGCGGCATCACCGCCATCCAGACCGAAGAAGGGCGTTACCTCTTCGATATTTCCTTTCAAACCATCATTTCCAGATAACACGGAGATAATTAATTATGGCCGGATGCGAATCAGGTGCATTCACCGGGCGTGACGTCGTCGTTTATTACGCTATTGGCTGCCCGGAAGTACAACCAGCCGCCAGCGCATACAATCGCTTAGGTATGATGCGCGGCAAAACAGTAAATGCTGAGTGGGAAACCGCAGATGCAACTGGCGACATGAGCGCCGCATTCACGCAGGAAAACCTCGTTACTTACAAGAACATTTCGTTCTCAGGTGACGGCGTTACCCGCAAAGAGGATGTTTATGCGCAGAACGCGCTTAAGCGTCACGTCTACAACCCGCCAGCAGAGACCAGTAACCAGCCGTATGTATGGTTCAAGATCATCTCTCCGAACGATATCACCGAAGGGCCGTTCATGGTGACATCATGGGGCGATGAGGCGCCGCACGACGACGTTGCCACCTGGTCTGTCGAAGCGTCCAGTGCCGGTCAGGTTGACGTGCGCGACGTTGGTGCAACTATCACCATCACTACCCAGCCACAGAATCGCACGCTGACCGTTGGCGATACGCTGAACCTGTCGGTGGCTGCGACTGTGTCTGACAATTCAGCACTGACTTACCAGTGGAAGAAGGGCGGAACTGACATCTCTGGCGCAACATCAGCAACATTCACCAAAGCAAACGTGACTGCCGGTGATGCCGGATCATACAGTTGTCAGGTGTCTTCCTCCACAGCGGGCAGCGTGACGTCCGGGTCTGCTACGGTTGTTGTCAACGCAGCGTGATATCAGGGGCTTCGGCCCCTTTTTTTTGAGAGGTTTCATGAAAGCAATCACCGATATCGGTCAGGCTGTCATTCGCGCCAGCGGCAAAGAGATATTCCTCAACCCTTCATTCCTGGCTATGTCCCGAATCGGCACGCCTGAGCAAATCGTTGATGCTTTCGTGAAAGTTCATGCAGGCCATTACCCAAAGCACAGAATTGCAGACCCCCAGATTCTGAAAGCGGCTAATGCACGCTGCTTTGCGGATATGGCAGCGGCCGCAGCTAGTGTAGTCAAACACTGCTCTGAAGGCGACATTGCTGAAATCATCGGCTCTTACTCAGTGACTACGGCGGGACGCCTCGTTTTTAAGCCTGGCTCGTTGCCAGTTGAAGACGTCATCCAGCTGGCCCGTCACCTGATTTTGCATGGCGTAATGGGTGATCAGCCGCCCGAAGAGTTCGAGAGCAAGAAAGGCGAGTACAGCGATAAATTCGATGCCCGTACATTCGTTTATACCGCAGTTGCCCACCTCGGGATGAGTGAGGCAGACGCTTGGAACATGACGATGACCAGCTTCCGGGCTGCCATGAATGCCAAGTTCCCGCAGAAGGATAAAGGGAAGGTGCCAACCCAGGAGAAATACGACGAAGTTATGGACTGGGCAGAACAGATGCTGGCGATGGATGCGCAGAGGCATGGTCCGCATTAACAACCTACGAAATGAAACGATAAGCCCTGCGTCCGTGGGGCTTTTTTTGCATCCGCAATAAACCCACCGCGCTTCACACGCGCACGTAATAATCCCAGAGCCTACAGAAAGCGAGCCTGAGAGTTAGTTGTACTCTGGGCTGCTATCTCTGTGTGACAGGCTCACTTTCTATAGGTACACCTCATGCAATATCCAACCGTAGCAGTAAACGGAATTTCCGTTCGTGTCGATGACGAGGGCCGATACAACCTTAACGATCTCCATGCTGCTGCGGTAGCAAATGGAGAGGCGACAGAGCAGCAGCGCCCAAGTCAGTTTTTACGTAGCGCCCAGATTAAGCGATTTATAAAAGCACTAAAATCCAAAGTGCAAAAAAGCACTCTGGAACAAATTCAACCACTTAAAGTAATTAAAGGTGGTGATGAGCCTGGGGTGTGGGGTATCGAGCTACTTGCTATTCGCTACGCAGCCTGGATTAAGCCAGAATTCGAAATTGAGGTATACGAGGTTTTCAGAACAGTAGTACGCCTCGGCATTAATGCAATGTCCCGCCTGAACAAAATTGACCACATCATTAATAACGAATCCAAAGCGATTAGCCAGTGCGCCAGCCAGATGGCCCGGTGGGGAGTTGGCGGACGCAAAAAGCTACTCCATGGAGCGCGTGATCGCATTGCTGATGAGGCGCAGATGTATTTGCCTGGCATTATGTAGGCAGCGATAACCCGCTTAACTGCGGGTTTTCCTGTTGCCATGTATGACGGAGGCGATATGTACACACGCGAGAGACTTGCAAGACTTGAAGCCACAGACTAACTGCGAGAGCGAAACATCCGAGGTATTGAATCCGAGCTGAAAAGCATCAACCAAAACCTTTCCTCAATGGAAAAGCGGTTCATTGATAAGATCGACGACAACCAAAAATGGCTGGTTGGCCTTTTGGTATCGGCAATACTTGTTCCCTTGTTCATTGCCCTAGTCACCAAGTGACATGTAACTAGTTTTGTCGTCGCCCGATACCTGCTACTCTTTTGGCACATTTACCAAAGGGGATAGGGATATGAAGTGGTCTTTTGCTCTGGTTTCATGTCTGCTTGTGTTGACAGGCTGTAAGCCTAGTGCGGATAAAGCTATAGAATTGGCAAAAAATGAAATAGCCTCGAATATGAAGGATCCTGACAGCGCAAAATTTCGTTATATGAGATTTATAGAGGCAGGTAAAAATAATGACACTATTGGCGGATTTGTATGCGGAAATGTAAATGCTAAAAACAGTTATGGCGCGTACGCTGGGTTTTCGCCTTTCTATGTAGCTATACGCATGAAGTCGAAAGGTATTTTTTCGAAAGGGGTCAGCTATACCATTGACGACAAGAAAATATACTCAGAGCCAAATCAGCAAGAAATGAAGTCATACATTAATGTTTGTGGCGAAGACTCGTAGTCAATAATTAATTCACTTAAACAAACCTCGCTCCTGCGGGGTTTTTTATTGCCCGGAGAAAATGAAATGGCCGAGAACGTAGGTGATATTGAATATGTAATCAAGGCTGATACGGCTCAGCTACTGCGGGCTGATAAGCAGGTGGTTAATATCACCAACAACATGGAGTCAGGATTCAAAAAGGCCGATAAATCTGCTGATGCCCTTAATACGGGGTTAACAAAACTTGCATCTACACTCAAGCTGGTTATTGCTGCTGGCACTCTCCGGGAAATGGCGCGGATGGTGCAGAGTTATCAGGAAATGTCAGAGCGGGTACAAATGGCTACCTCCAGTCAGGAAGAGTTTCAGAGTGTACAGAAACGACTTCTCAATACCGCTAACGACACCTATCGTTCACTATCTGAAGCTCAGGAACTGTATATCACAACTGCTGATAGCCTCCGCAGTATGGGGTATTCAACCCAACAGGCGCTTGATGTTCAGGACTCAATGTCTTTTGCATTTGTTAAGAACGCAACAAGTGCAGATCGGGCTAATAATGCTATTAGTGCGTTTTCTAAATCCATCAACAAGGGCAAGGTTGAGGCAGATTCGTGGGAAACCATAATCGCCGCCATCCCGTCCGTTATTGGTGATATTGCTACCGCCAGCGGTAAAACTACGGCGGAAATCAGGGCGCTTGGATCTGCTGGTAAGCTGACGGCATCGCAACTTACGGAAGGGTTGAAGGCATCGCTTGATTCCAATGCGTCAGCGGCTAAAGGCATGTCCAACAACCTGACGGATGCAGGCGTAAGGATTAAGACGGCCATCACTGAAATACTGGTATCGTTTGAGGGGCAAACCAGCGTCCTCCAGACGTTCACCAACGGTCTGATTAGTGCCGCTGACGTCATCCTTGAGTTTGGGCGCGACTCAGAAAGCATGGCTGGCCTAATTGACACCGCCACCATTGCTGCCAAGGCGTTTGCTCTGGTAATGGCTGGCCGGTATGCGGGAGCGTTAAACACAGCTATTGCTGGCAAAGTTCAATCAGTATCCGCAACGCGGCAGATGGTTACAGCAGAAAGCCAGGCGGCGCAGGCGGCTTTGATTGCAGCGAATGCAACAAGAAGAAAGGCGGTGGCTGACAAAGAGGCCGCTCTTTCTGCCGTCGCGCTGGCGCAGGCTGAATATAATGTGGCAAAAGGCAGTAATGCCGAAATGACGGCTCTTACTGCTTTAACGGCAGAAAAATCAAGAGCGCGTGCAGCCTCTCTAGCTCTGGCTCAGGCCGAATCAGCGCAGGCAGCAGCTACAGCAAAAGCAGCGTCTGCTGCAAGAGCGGCATCCATAGGCATGGGGTTGTTACGCGGGGCGATGTCTCTTCTTGGTGGACCGGCGGGAATCGTGATGATTGCTGCATCTGCGCTGATTTACTGGTGGCAAAGCGCGAAGCAGGCTAAAGAAGAGGCGATTAATTACGCAGATTCACTCGATGGCGTTATTGCCAAAATGAAAGAGATGAATCAGGTGCAACTTACTGGCACTCTTGCTGATGTAGCAAAATCTGTCGCGGCGCAAAAGGATCATATAGACGACCTGAATGATTCGGTAAGGGATGCTCAGACTGAATATGACAAATACAGTGGCCTGGCAAAACAATTCGGGGTGGAACAGGATAAAAACAACGGTTATGTAAAAAAAGCCAACGAATGGCTGCAAACATTAAACCAAAGAAAAAGGGATGTCAGCGATGCCACTGATAAACTAAACCGCACCACCGAACAGCAATCACTTATTCAGGAGCAGTTAAATCAAAAGGCGAGAGAGTCCGAAGAGGCATTCAACATTCTTGCTAATAACTTGCGCAACAAAATACCAGGAGCGAGTGAAGCTGCTATATCTGCGATGGCATCTACTATTCAGGTGCTGGACACGCTCAACAAAAAAGCTGCAAGCGTTGGGAAAGATCAGCCAGCGGAACCTGAAGAGTCACCGGAAGCCAAAAAGTTAATCCAGAACGCTGAACGCCGCCTTGCACTCTCAAAGTTGGAAGGTGAGGCGAGGGCGAGATTACAGGCTCAATATGATGCAGAGGATGCCGGAATCGCCAAGGGCGATAAGCTCGTTGGGGTGCTGCAAAATGTGTATGCTGAAACAGAGCGTGTTACCGCTGCAAGGAAGGACGCCAATAAGAAAACAAAATCATCTGATGAAGCCGCCCAATCCCTTACCCGCCAACAAGCCGCACTCGATCGGCTGAACACTGGTTATGCCGATGGCTCTCTCGAGTTAGCGAAATACGACGCTGTAGTTGCTCTTGGAAACAAAGCATCAGGAGAGCAGATTGTCAAAGCGGAACAGCAAGCGGAGTCCATCTGGAAAATACAACAGGCAACCAAAGCAGCGGCAGAAGAGGAAAGGAAGCGCACGCAGGCCGGACAAAACTTTACCGGGTTGCAAGGGCAGGTATCACCAGTTTCCGCAGTAGATAACACCTACGCGCAGCAAATGGCGCAGCTTGATGAGTATGTGCAACTTTACCCACAAAGGATTGCAGAGGCCGAGGCTGTACGCGCAGGGATTGAAGATCAGTATCACCAGAAACGCATGGCCGCAATGTGGGAGGAATGGCAGCAGCAGAGCGAGATCAACAATATGCTTGGCGCTGCGATCGACTCCTTACAGGGGGGCGCTACCAGCGCGATAACTGGTCTTATCAATGGCACCCAAAGCCTGCAAGAATCTTTCGCTAACATTGGAACAACAATCCTCAACAGCGTTGTCGGTAGCCTGGTGCAAATGGGGATTGAGTGGGTCAAGAGCCAGTTAATGGGGCAGGCCGCTGCTGCCGCATCACTGGCATCTACAATGGCTCAGGCTACCGCCGCTGCATCTGCATGGGCGCCTGCTGCTATGAGTGCTTCTATAGCAACAATGGGGAGTGCTGCTGCTGTTGGTCAGACGGCCTATGCTGGCTCTCTCCTGGCAGCCAAAGGAATGGCCGTTGCTGGTGCGCGTTATAACGGTGGTCCGGTCGATGCCGGATCTCTGTATCGGGTAGGTGAGAAGGGTAAGCCAGAGATATTCCAGGCCAGCAATGGCAGCCAGTACATGATACCTGGTGATAACGGCCGGGTGATCAGCAACAAAGATGTGCTGGGGGGCGGAGGTGGTGGTGCTTCATTCAACCCCGTAATGAACCTGACGATAAATACCACTGGAGGAATTGGCGGTGAGGATATCGCAAGGCTGCGCAAAGCGTGGAGTAACGACATGCTGAAGATGATGGTAGACCAGAGCACTCGTCCCGGTGGTTTATTGCAGGGGAGGAAAAAATAAGCGGCTAAAAGCCGCTTTATTATTTAACCCTGACCACATCCTGTTTTGACTATCTCTTCAATGATGTCGTTGACGGTATCAGCTGCCGCTCGAAGTTCTTCCTTTGACGTTGAGTCGCTTTCAAGTTCATCAAAATTCATTGAGCGAGTTCCCGCAAGCCTCATAAGAGCTTGCTTTTGATCTTCGTTGAGCGTTGCGATTACGTAGCTGAGTACTGTTTTTACAGCAAGGCCATTAAGTTGCTCATGGGTTGGTGCAGCCATTTTTAATCTCCTGATAGCTTGAAAAGTTGCACTAATTCTAACATGCGTAAATGCGCCAAAAGAAATTTAAAAGGTTTAACCATGCCAGAAACATTCACATGGACACCGCAGAAAGCCTACTCCGTTGAGCGCACGCCGAATGTTGCCGTCGTTAAGCTCGGCGACGGTTACGAACAGCGACAAGTGAAGGGTATCAATCCACTGATGGATAAATACTCGCTCACCTTTCGCGGCGTCAGCGGAGCGTGCCGCAGTAACCCTGCGAAGGATGCTGAGGCATTCCTCAAGGCCAGAGGCGCGGTTGAGGCGTTCTACTGGACGCCATCAGATACCGGAGCCAGAAAGCTGTTTGTCTGCCGCTCATGGAGCATGACAAAGACCGGGCCGCTGTTTGAACTGACGGCCACTTTTGAACAAGTACCACGATAAGCCGAAAGGCGGGAGACAGTTATGACTTTAGAACAACGTGTTGAAGAGTTAGAGGCTATGGTTGATTCAATGAAAGCACAGATGGAAGAAGTTATTAGCGCTCACACCTGTGCTTATAATCAAATCACTGCGAAATTAGATCAAGTTTCCGTAATTCAAGCTGAACGCAAGGCTTGAATAGCAAGTTTTTCAATCTCACCGATGGTTTTATTCTTTATCTCATCTGGCGCTATATCTAGGTTTACCGAATGAAATTGGTCATTAGGGCCAATCAAATTAGCTTTTAATTTAAATTTATTTCCAGCGACCGCAAAAGAAATAAAGTCAATAGCGTTTAATTTCAATTCTGACATTATTTTTCCTTTATCAGAGGTAATCAGCCATCCCCCTTCGATGGTTACGTCAGTGTCCCACCACTGACGGGCTGAGCTTACAAGTTAACCAGGGTTATCAGTAAGCAACATCCTGATATTCAAACAGTAGCCACCACTTGGTGGCTTTTTTTATGGGAGTTTGCCGTGCGCGACATACCAGCCAGTATGATTATTGATAGCGTCGACGCCGGAGTAGGCGCGTTTATCGACCTGTTCGAAGCCGACCTGCAACCCTTTGGCGGAGACCTTATCCGGTTCCATTCCGGCACCAATGGATATTACGGAAATGTGATCTGGAAGGGGAATCAGTATCAGGCATACCCGATAGCAGTCGAAGGGTTCGAGTCAAAGAACGAAGGCACATATGCCCGGCCAACAATGGTGGTGGCGAACGTCACGGGTTTACTGACGGGCATAAACCATGACTTCGACGACATGCTTGGGGTGGTGATCACCCGCCGTCAGGTTCCGGTGAAATACCTGGACGCGGTGAACTTCCCCAATGGCAACCCTGACGCAGATCCGACGCAGGAAGCGGTTTCCCGCTACGTTGTTGAGGAGATGACGGAAGAGACGTTCGAGCAGGTGACCTACACGCTGGCGACACCGATTGACTGCGACAACGCTATCATCCCGGCGCGAACCATCCTTGCCGACGTCTGCCAGTGGCTGTATCGCGGCGTCGGGTGCGGATATGACGGGCCGCCGGTTGCAGATGAGCGCGACAATCCAACCACTGACCCGGCGAAAGATAAGTGCTCTCACCGCCGTAGCGGCTGCCGCTTCCGTTATCCACGACCGGAACCAATGCCAATCAGCAGCTTCCCCGGCTCTCAGAAGGTTTCATGATGCAGGAATTACTCGATTATGCGGCATCGTCGCAGGATGAGGTGTGCGCGCTAATCCTGAACGACGAGCGAGTGTTTCGCTGTCGGAATGTGCATCCAGAGCCCTGGCATAATTTCCGCATAAGTGACGATGACTGGCTTGCGGCGGAGGAAGAAGGGGAGATTACAGCGGTCTTCCATTCGCACCCGCAAAGCCAGCCAGCGCTTTCAGGTGCTGACCGGCAGACGCAGGTTATGACCGGTCTGTCATGGTGGCTGGCATCTGACGGAGAGCTCAGGAAATACAGGCCTGTGCCACTCCTGCTGGGGCGCAAGTTCGAGCACGGCATCATGGACTGCTACACGCTCTTTCGGGACGCATACCACCTTTGCGGAATCGACCTGCCTGATTTTGAGCGCACTAACGGATGGTGGCTGCGGGGAGAGAATCTCTATCTGGCTAACATGCCGGCCAACGGGTTCTATCAGGTATCTATGCAGGATGCCAGGCCAGGCGACGTCATTATCAGGCAGCCATTCCCCGGCGCCGACCCATGCCACTCAATGATTCTCCTTCATGACAACCTTGTGCTTCACCATGACCATGTCGGACACCTCAGCAGACGAGAACAAATGCGCCCGGCATACATCAAGCAGACGCATTCAATCTGGAGACACGAACAGTGCTCATCTTTAAATTTGCAGGCAATTTACGCCGATTTTACCGCCAGATATCCCTGAATGTTGATACTCCCGCGCAGGGTTTACGCCTTCTGCTGGCGCAGGATTTCGAATTCAAAAAAGCCTTTCTCAATACAAAGCTGCGGGTGCGGGTGGCGGGCGAGGATGTTGAGGAATCTGCGATGCAATGGCATCTGGACCGCCACCTTAAAGATGGCTCAGTGGTTCTGTTCGTGCCGGTGGTGGAGGGGGGCATTTCTGCTGCTGCGGCCGCATGGATTGCGGTGGCTGTCAGCGTGGCTTCGGTAGCTTACTCGGTCTACATGTCACGCAACATGAAAACCAAAACCTCCGCAGAAGCCGCTGAGACCAATACGCTCACAAACAACTCTTTTACCAGTGCTGAGAACCGGGTAGGCCAGGGCCGGGCGGTGCCACTCCTCCTTGGAGAAATGGAGGTCGGCTCGAACGTTATTTCACTCGGCATCGACACCGCGAATAATGTTGATTGGGATGCTTCGATAGGGTGATAGGTGGTAAAATAAACAAGCCGGAAATGATGGTGGAACATCATCCCGGCTCTAACCAAATAACCTGAATCGGAGGTCATCATGGCTGAGCCCAGTCTACATGATTTATTTGCCTATGACGAAACGTCACCCACCTGCCTGATTTGGAAGATATCTCCTTCACGGCGCACAAAATGTGGTCACCAAGCCGGCACGATTAACAAGGTGTCCGGTAAATATCCGCGAAACTATTACCGAGCAAGAGTGAATGGCGGGTATCAAAGCGTGCATCGCATAGTTTGGTTCCTGCATCACGGGGAAGTCCCCGAAGGGCTGGCAATCGATCATGTTGATGGAAATACATTAAACAACAAGATCACGAATCTCCGATTGGTAACGCCATCCAAAAATGCCCGAAATTGCCGAAGGCAAAAGAATAATATTTCTGGTCAGACTGGAGTAAGGCTGGCTATGGATAAAGGGAGATTTCCCTTCTATGAGGCCTATGTTCACATTGATGGCAAGCAGGTCCGTCGCCAATTTTATCAAAAAGGCGGAACACTTGAAGAGGCTAGGTCCAGAGCGGTTGACTGGCGAAAAGAGCAGATAAATCGACTTAACGAACATGGTGCCGGATACACAGAGCGCCACGGCAAATAAAAAATGAGCCATCTTCGGATGGCTTTTTTTATGGAGTAAATTCATGTCTTCAGGCGGCGGCAAAGCATCAACCCCCAAACTCCTCGACGATAACCTCAAGTCAAAGCAATTTTACCGGGTACTGGATCTCATCAGTGAAGGGCCTATCTATGGGCCAGTTGATCAGGAACACCTGTCATCGTTCAAGCTCAATAAGACTCCCGTAACTGATGCGACAGGCAGTGTCAGCGTAAATGGTGTCAGCGTCGCCTGGCGCCCCGGATCTGAAACGCAATCCCCCATTAATGGCTTCTCTGCTATTGAAGCGACCACCATCGTAAACACCGAAGTAACCTATGATACTCCGCTGGTTCGCACTATAACCGATCAGGACGTTACCCGGGTGCGGTTTAACGTTGGTGTGACCGGACTGGTCGAGCAGGACACCAAAGGCAATCAGAAAAACACGTCCGTCACTCTGGTGTTGGAGAGCAGAACTGGCGCTTCAGGCTGGGTTATTGAAAAGACCGTGACCATCACCGGGAAGATATCAGGCGAATATCTTGAGGCCCATCTGATTGATGCTCCGGATATCAAGCCGTTTGATATTCGCGTTCGCCGCATTACGCCCGACAGCAGCAGTGATTTGCTGTCCAACGGCACTGTCTGGAATAGCTACAGTGAAATCACCGATGACAACCTGAGCTATCCATATTCAGCCATCGCAGGCGCCGTTATTGACCGCGACCAGTACACTGACACTCCAAGCCGCACCTACCATCTTCGCGGACTGATTGTGTCTGTACCAGACAACTATGATCCGATAGCACGCACCTACTCCGGTTTATGGCTGGGTGGATTTAAGCAGGCATGGACTAACAACCCGGCATGGTTGTTCAGAGAGCTGGCGAAGAATACCCGCTTCGGACTGGCTAAACGTGCCGGATACATCGATGTGGATGACGGCGCGCTGTATATTCTGTCTCAGTATTGCGATCAGCTTGTTGATGATGGGTACGGTGGCAAAGAGCCACGCATGACGCTTAACGCTTACATCACAGGGCAGGCCAGCGCGCGTGACATTCTGGACAAGATTGCAGGCATGTTCCGTGGCATAGCGCTGTGGGACGGGATGCGTCTCACCGTCATGCTGGACGCGCCTCAGGACGCGATCGCCACCATCACTAACGCTAACGTAGTTGACGGGGAATTCAAGCGCAGCTCGGTGAAGCGCTCTGAGAAATACAATGCAGTGGTGGTGTCATGGACCGATCCGGATAACGGGTGGGAGCAGGTCAAAGAATACGTATCCGATGATGACATGATTGCGCGCGGCAATTACAACGAGACTACCCTTGAGGCTTTCGGGTGTACCTCGCGCGGGCAGGCATGGCGAGCAGGTAAGTGGCTACTTGAAACAGCAAAGCGTGAGAGCAGCCGATTAACTTTCCAGATGCCCCGTGACGCCATCCATTTCACTCCTGGCGACATAGTTGAAATCATGGACAACAACTATGCCGGCGCACGCCTCGGCGGCAGAATAATGTCGCATTCAGGCAATAAAATTACCGTTGATGCTGTTGACTCCTCGCTTATCGGCGGTGGGGATACCATGTCTATCATGGGTAGCAATGGTAAGTTCGTGAAGTACGTTATTGACGGTGTTGCAAACAACGTCGTGACCCTGAAGACGACTCCATCATGGGTGCGGGATGGAACGGTTTTTGCCATTTCTACCAGCAGCGTCTCGACTCGTTTATTCCGTATCCTCAGCGTTGCGGAGACCGAAAATAATTCCGTATACAGCATTACGGCCTCCCAGCACGATCCAAATAAGCAGGCCATTGTTGATGAGGGGGCTGTTTTTGACATTCCCAGCGATACCCTTAATGGCTACCGTGTGCCAAACATTGAAAATCTGCGCATCATTAACACAAATTCTGAGACCATTCAGGTCACAGCAACCTGGGAAACAGCTACAACCACTAAAAAGCTGATGTTTGAACTGTACGTTTACAGTGCTGATGGGAAATTAGTTGCGCAGTATGAGACCGATCAGTTCCGATATGAGTTTTACGGCCTGAATGCAGGAAGTTACACGCTTGGGGTTCGTGGTCGAAACGAAAATGGAATGAAAGGCGCTGAGACTCAGGTAAGCCTGATTATCGGAGCGCCTAATCCCCCGAACTCGGTTCAGTGGATACCTGGCCCACTTCAGGCCACTTTAGTTCCGGTCATGTCTGTTACTGCCACATCTGATACTTCTTTTGAATTTTGGTACGCAGGTGAGACTCCGATTCCATTGTCCGACGACATTGAGAATAAAGCTCAATTCCTTGGCCGTGGCAATCAGTGGACCATCCAAAAACTTAAGTTTGACCATGTTTATTACGTTTATGTTCGAACTCGTAATGCATTTGGCGTTTCAGGATTTGTAGAGGCTTCTGGAAAACCAACGGACGACTTCAGTGATATCACCAATGCAATCCTGGAGGAGATTAAAGAGACTGATACGTTCAAAGACCTGATCGAGAGCGCGGTGGAGAGCAGTGAAAAGTTCGCAGAACTGGCTGATGCAATCAAAGAGAATGCAAACGGTCTTGCAGCGGCGGTTGGATCGAATAAGCAGACAGCAGAAGCAATCATTGGGAACGCCCTGGCTATTGCTGATGTTGTTGTGCGCCAGACTGCGCAGCAGGGGGCTAACTCTGCGAAATTCGAACAGCTCCGGGAGGTGATCGCTACTGAGACGGAAGCGCGCGTCACGGATGTTACTCGTCTAGAGGCGAAAACTGCACAGAATGAAGCGGGTATTACTGATGTTCGCCAGGCGTTAGCAACGGAAACTGAAGCTCGCGCTTCTGCGGTAAGTCAATTGACGGCTGCCACTCAGGCCGCATCTGACAAAGCTGATTCAGCAGCTGCTGTAGGTGCTCAGAATACAGCATCAATCACTGACCTTAGCCAGGTTGTCACGGACCTCGATTCCTCAATGGCATCACGCCTGGAAGAGCTGGGTGCACAAACTGATAAGGCCAGCGGCGGTATTCAGAACAATGCTATCGCGCTGATCACCAGTACGCTCGCGCAGGTTAACCAGCGTAACCTTCTGAGCGTGCAATATGGTGATAACAAAGCCGGTATTGAGCGAGTCGACAATGTCATGGCAGATGCAAGTAAAGCTGTCGCTGAGTCGCTGCGCACACTGGATTCCAGCACCGGTGGAAACACCGCGAATGTCACTGACTTGTCAAAGACGCTCGCTGACTTCACTCAGGTGTCTGCTACGCAAATCAACTCGCTGAAGGTCACGGTTAACGGTCAGTCTGCAGCGATTATCCAGAACAGCCAGGTATCAGCGGACATCAATAACAACCTGAATGCGATGTACAGCATCAAGGTCGCTGTTGATTCTAATGGTAATCAGTATGCAGCAGGGATGGGGATTGGTGTTCAGAATACGCCGTCCGGCATGCAATCACAGGTACTGTTTGTGGCTGACCGATTCGCTGTAATGGCGCAGGCTGGCGGTACAGTTACGCTGCCATTTGTGATCCAGAACGGGCAGACCTTCATCCGGGATACGTTCATCCAGGACGGTACCATCAGCAATGCCAAAATCAGCAGCTATATTCAGTCTTCAACCTGGGACGGAACCGGGAACGTTGGCTGGCACATCAACAAATCTGGCTACGCGACGTTTAACAACGTGACCGTTCGCGGCTCCATTTATGCAACCAACGGTAATTTTTCATTTAACGGGTCCGGGAATACCACAGTCATTAATGGCAACGGCGTCACCATCAATATTCCGGGTGGTGGCCGGATCGTACTTGGGACATGGTGATAATATGCCGACAGGATTATTGATAGAACTGAACGACGGCGGGAAACGTATGGAGATAACGGCGGGGCTAAGATGCCCGTCGTTTGGAGCAAGTTTTGACAGTGGATATCAGAAAGCCAAGTACGCGGATATTTCCGGTTATGTATCCGGTTCGCAGGTGCTGTTTATTCCACATGCGACGGCTTATCTTGATTCAGGGCTTCTTCATAAAATGAACTCGGTCACCATATCGGGAGCGCGAGTCACGCAGAACTCAACGATGAAAGACAACAGTATTAGCGAACGAGAAAGCACGTACACGTTTCCCGGAAGCCTCTGGCAGATATTTCCGACGGGCCAGCGTAGTGGTGTGGGCTTGCTCATAAGCGACAGCACAGATTTCACATCTATAACTAACGCTACTCAGTCAGGCCAGTGTATCTGGAAAGGTACTGTGAATGTTCCAACCGGGGGCTGGGCGGTTCCGACGATAGCAGGTTATGACAAGTCGAAATATATCGTTTTCGGACGCTGTAATAGCGGTAATACGATTGACTTCGACGGCAACACAGTTAGATTCTTCAGTCCTCCGTCAACTAATGATGACGCTCCCACAACAGGCACGATAGACATCGTTATCTTCGCCAGTGGCATAGCGCCGCAGCCTGGTACTGGCCTCAATATTTTCAACGCTGAAGGGGCCTGTACGTTTTCAACTACAAAGCGACCTTTCGTATACCTCAATCAACTCTGGTCACCTTCCACAAGTGCCGTGAGCATCGGCAGCGGCTATGTACCGCTGGGCAGATTTGGTCTGATGATTCATATGGTTAACGGCATGTACGTGTATCGGATGTTCGGAATAAAGATACAGAACGGCAGCGCTTCAGTTCAGGGCGGGAAATACCTTGGACGCGAGCAGTATGCCATATTCGGTAATAACACCATTACTCCGCTCAGCCTTCCTGTATTGCCTGATATGTACGTCTGAATTCAGTGTCTATTCAAATCAACCTCGCTCAGGCGGGGTTTTTTATTGTCTGGAGAAAATATGATTTATAACACCGGCACAATCGCCATAAACGGAAATAGCCTTACAGGTACGGGAACAAACTTCACCGCTGCTGGCTCACTCATTCGTAACGGCTGCACTGTTATCGCCTTGACAAGCCCAGCGCAGGTTTTCCAGATCACCGCGATTGGAAGCGCAACTTCTCTTACCTTGACACCTGCGGCAAGCCCAGCAATTCCTGCTGGAACGAAGTATTCGATTTTACTGAGCGATAGCCTGAGTGTGGATGGCCTGGCGCAGGACATTGCTGAAACCTTCACGATGTACCAGCGCTACATGAGCGGATTTGCTGATGTGATGAACGGTACTACAGACGTCACTATCACGATTAAAGGTGTGGCCGTTACCGTACCGGGCCAGAAATCACTGGCGAAGAAAGGGGCTAACAGCGATATAACCAGCCTAAGCGGCCTGACTACCGCGCTCAGTATCAGCCAGGGCGGAACAGGTGCAAAGAATGCTGCTGACGCTCGCACAAACCTCGGTTTGGGTAGTGCCGCGACCAAAGATGTTGGCCCCAATACTGGTAATGTTTTAGGTGTGGGCTATTTCGGTTTCGGAACTCCAACTGTTAACGTCTTAGGAAATACCGAATCAGGGTTTTATGGCATTGACGGCTCTGGTACTGCCTGGGCTCCGCAAGCAGGATCGGGAATTGTATGCGGGTATGACCCAACGCGCCGACAGCAAATATTTACAGGAGTATCCGGCAATCTTTTTGTCCGGAACCTGGCTAGTGCTGCTATGAATACAGCTTCGTCCACCATTCCATGGACACAGATGCAGTCTGTTGGAACATCAGATATTAATTTTAAACACGTCAACGGCGATCTCGATGTTGCTGATTCTCTTGAAAACATCTGTCAAATGGAGTTTAAGCGATTCTACTATCTTGATGATGATGAGCAGACAGAGCGCCGGGGCGTAATTGCTCAGCAGATCGAACAAATCGACAAGGAATATGTTCACTCTGCTGAGGGCGTAGGGAAAATGACGCTTGACCTTAACCCACTGATGATGGATGCGCTTGCCGCCATTAAGGCTCTCAATGCCAAGGTGGTCGACTTAAGTCAGCAAATTGAAGCACTAAAATAGTCATCTCGACCCTTAACTATTCGCCGCAGGCTGTAACGTTGCCTGGCTGCCTGCGGAAAACTTGCTTCATTCAGAAACCAGCCGGATGTCAGACTGAAAACATAGGGTAGAGATAAAAGAGGGTGCGAAACAGAATAAGCCACACAAAAAGCAGTCGAAAAAAAAGCACGCTCCGTACAATGTGTACATAAAAGCGTGCTTATCATTGATTTTACACATCAACAATAATCATAACGTGATGAAATTTATGATTATTATTTTATTTATATTACTTCTCGTCCTGCGGCATATGGCGATAGATGTAAACGCCGCTGAGCAGGGTGAAAATCAGCGTCAGGGCGGTCAGGCCAAAGACCTTAAAGTTGACCCAAATGTTTTGCGGCAACCAGAAGGCAATGTAGATATTGGCAAGACCGCAAAGAATAAAGAACACCGCCCAGGCGATATTCAGTCGGGACCAGACCTGCTGCGGCAGCGTCAGCTCTTTACCCAGCATGCGCTGGATAAGCGGTTTTTTCATAACCCACTGGCTGATTAACAATGCGCCTGCAAACAGCGCGTATATCACCGTGACCTTCCACTTGATGAATTCATCATTGTGGAAGAACAGGGTCAGCCCGCCGAAAACAGCGACCAGCACGAACGTGACCAGCGCCATTTTTTCAACTTTACGGTAACGTACCCAGCTGTAGATCAGCACAACCGCGGTCGCGATAATCAGCGCAGTGGTCGCAGCATAGATGTCATACAGCTTATAAAACGCGAAAAAGACCACGAGCGGTAAAAAATCAAGAAACTGCTTCATTCTGTGATTCCATCTCTCTGTTGAGCCGGGAAGCGGGTCATGCTCCCGGCATCAGGATTACTGACGAATTAACATATACAGGCGGAACAGATAGACCAGCAGTACCGCTGAAATCAGGTTGCTCAGCGTATTCGCGACTACCGCGCCAACATTAGGTGTTAAAACCGCAAAATTTGGCGCAAACAGGAGCAGAAGCGTTTTCGCAAGCAGCCAGCCGATCACGGCAGGGGCCACCAGGCGCATATTCGCCCATGCGAGCCTGATGCTGCTGCGCATTGCGGTAAAAATCCCCATTTTGTCCTGCACGATCATGATCGGGGCAAAAGAGAGCACGATAGCCAGCAACACGCCCGGTACCACGACCAGCATAATCCCCATCTGCACCAGCAGGGTGGTTAAGAAGATCAGGATAAACAGCTTCGGCAAAACGGGAGCACTGGCGCCAATCGCGCGTAAGGCACTGACCCGATGGCCCGCTGACACCAGCTGAATCATCAGGAGAACGCCGCCCGCCAGAATCGCATTACCAATGAGACCAGAGAACGTCGATGCGGCTGAAGCCCGCAGCAGGATTTGCTGCTGCTCTGGCGTCATGTTTTGCACCAGTTCAAACAACCCGACGCTTCCTGCCAGATTGTCACCCTGGCTCAGGCTGGCAATCTGTTCATCACTCGGTGAGAAGGCATGGCCCAGCACCACGGTGATAAAGGCGCAAAGCAACGCGATCAGTAAAAAAGTTATGAACTGATTGCGGAAAAAGTTTCCCGTGTCACGGTAGACAGACTTCGCCGTGATAGACATGCACTCTCCTTGAGTATTGCAGGTGTTAATTAGCCGGCAATTGTACACCGGATAACACGCTGGTGGCAGCATCAAGGCTTGTATGGAAAAGCATATCTTTGTAAAGCGGCGGTAATCCGACCCGTGCGCGGGCGCGATTACAGGCGTCGTTGACCTGCCCGTCTTCCCCTGACATAGCAAATTCCCGGCAGGGGCTGGGGCGATCCTCATAGATGGAACACCGGGTTGAGACCCCGGGTTCACCCTGTAGCGCGACGCAGCGGGCTTGTTTTTGGTTCGTGCCGCGCATACAGCGCAGAAAAGGGGTCAACGGCTCAGTGAGATGAACCGGAACGGTACCGCCGCCATCGCTGGCCTCGGCCCAGTAGAAAGAGACTCGAAAATACGCACAACAGGCTCCGCACGTCATGCACGGGTTAACTTCACTCATGGCACACCTGCAAAAAAGAACGCATCAAATCAATTTGTGAGAGCGATAAATTAGCCAGCCGCCTGAGCAAGAGCAAGAGGGGGAAAAGAGAAAATTTTGTAACTGTGAAATGCCAAAAATTGACATGGAAACAACTTAATGTTTTTCAAAGTGCCACAAAAAATTAACCCAGATCAATGAATGTTAACTTACTGGTTTTAATGTGATCTGTGGCAGATCACTTATTACTCTTTTGTGAGTATATTCTCACCCGCTATTAAAACCACAACGATGGAGCGGATATGAAAAAATTAGCGGTGGCAGCCCTTGTATTAAGCAGTCTCTCTGGCGGCGCGTATGCGCACGAAGCAGGTGAATTCTTTATTCGTGCCGGTTCGGCCACGGTTCGCCCAACTGAGGGCTCTGATAACGTGCTGGGTATGGGCGGTTTTAACGTCAGTAATAACACCCAGTTAGGCTTAACGTTCACTTATATGGCGACGGATAACATTGGTGTCGAGCTTCTGGCGGCAACGCCGTTCCGTCATCGCGTCGGTCTGGGGGCAACCGGTGATATCGCCACCGTTCACCATTTACCGCCAACGCTGATGGCGCAATGGTACTTTGGCGATGCCAGCAGCAAGGTGCGTCCGTATATTGGCGCCGGTGTAAACTACACCACCTTCTTCGATGAGAAATTTAACGATACCGGTAAAGAGGCCGGTCTGACTGACCTCAGCCTGAAAGATTCATGGGGTATGGCGGGACAGGTGGGGCTGGATTACCTGATTAACCGTGACTGGCTGATCAACGCCTCGGTCTGGTATATGGACATTGATACAGACGTACGCTTTAAAGCGGGCGGTGAGCAGCAAAGTATCAACACGAGACTGGACCCGTGGGTGTTTATGTTCTCTGCGGGGTATCGTTTCTAATCCCCCGGTTAAACTGGCCACGCGGTGGCCAGTTTGCATCGCACTCTTAAAACGACGGATAAACCGGTCGTTCGTCCAGCTTAAGGCAGTGCCTGAGGCGCGTTTCCCCATCATATAAATAGCTGAATGCATCGCTGGACACCGAATGGAACAGAATATCACCGTTGGCAAACGGGATAATTTCCGTGTCACCCGCGCGCTTGTGCCCCGCCCCGGTTTCAAAATGATCTCGCCAGCGTTCCTGCGTATGGTCGTAAACGTGCAGAATAACCTCGACAAGTCCTCTTTCCGGACAGTTAAGGCGCAGGAAGGTGGAAGAGAAATTCAGGGGCAGCACGTGAAAGGGAATCAATAAGGCGAAAACCAGTAAAGCTCGTAAATACATCAAACTGCGAAAACCTCCTTCAAAATGGATATGAGATTTTACTTAAGTCAGATGCGGCGGCTTTGCCCTCGATCAAGAGGTCTTATAATTCAATGCGATAAAGGCCTCTGACGAGGCCTGAACGTTCATTTTTGAATCAAATAGCGGATTGTTGGCCCGTCCTGCTGAATATCCAGCACCGTGTAGCCATGGTTTTTAGCATCCAGCGGAATGTTGTTAATGGATTGCGGGCAGTCGCTCACCACCTCCAGAATTTCCCCTTTTTTGAGCTGCGGTAGCGCTTCAAGGGTAGCCACTGCCGGATAAGGGCAAGGTTCGCCGATCATATCCAGTCGATAATCAGGCACGATCTCTTTCATGCAGCGTTCTCCTGCGTTTCAGGTTTAGCGGTGGTGCGACGGAAGAAACGTTTCTCCTGCGCGACAACCAGTAAAAAAGCGACCAGCAGCAAGGCATAGGTTACCAGCAGGCCGCCGAGCGGACCGAAGGTGCTCAACAGATTGACCTTATCCCAGTTTGTTGCGAGTACAGGTGAGACATCATCCCAGTAGTACGCCAGAATGGTTGAACCAATGACATTACCAAGGCCGACCCACCAGTAATGCACCTGGCCTTCGACGGCGCGATACATCCAGCCGGTTTCACACCCGCCTGCCAGCACAATTCCGAAGCCAAACAGCAGGCCACCAATCACCGCGTTAGGACCGGCCCACATGATTTTCGGTTCAACACCGAGTTGTACATAGCTGAAAATGCCGATGGCACTCACCGCCATACCGGCAATGATCGCTTTTGCCATCATGGTTCGTCCGGTGATCCACATATCGCGAAACGCAGAGGTAAAGCAGATCTGCGCGCGTTCGATCAGCAGACCGAACCCTACGCCGAACAACATCGCCAGGCCGAGTTTCGGTTGATTCTGCGCTGTGCAGATTGCCCACGCGATCATGGCAAAAAAGACCAGCATACCGAGGCGAAAACGGCGTTTCGCCTGGTCCGGCTTCTGGGTCAGCGGCGACGCCGCGCTAACTTTGGTCATTTTTACCGGAATACGGAACAGCGGCAGCAGGGTGAATTTTGCACCGAAGTAAGAGCCAATCGCGGTGGCGACGGCAAAGAACCAGGCATGCAGTGAAAATTGCGGAATACCCGTGAAGAACGCGGCAAGGTTACAGCCCATCGCCAGGCGAGCACCAAATCCGGCAATAATCCCGCCGACGACCGCCTGCATAATGCGGATGCGGCTTTTGGGCATGCGCAACTTGACGTTATTTGCCCACAGCGCCGCCGCGAAACAGCCGCCGAACATTCCGATGATCATCATTCCGTCGATGCGGGTAAGCGGAGTACCGTCCAGGTGAATGAGTTTAAAGTAGCCCCACTCTTCGGCATGCACCCCAGCGAGTTGCAGAAGTTCACCCCCCCACCGGGTAAACTCGCCGGTCACGGCCCAGAAGGTACCGGTAATGCCGAAATAATAAGTAGAGAGAATGCCTGCCGCGATAACGGCCGGAACAGGTGACCAGAACTTAACTAAATAAGTCTGTTTGAAGTATTGCCATGACATGAGTAAGCCTCTGAACTCAGAAGGTGTATTTGGGTTTAACGGGCCGGAATATATAACTTTTTGGCTTACTCTAAAACCTCTCCAAACCTACTCTCCGGGATAGCGTCATTTTTTATGACCTCCGTCATTAAATCTTCCGGTTATTTCCCGACAATCACACCCCCGGCTGCAAAATATTCATTCCTTTCGCGGAGCCTTACTCATAATGCGAGAGCGGCAGACATCCAGAATTTCGTCAGCCAGCGCGGAATTATCCGGGCAGGCACGGGACAACACCAGAGCCCCGACAAGATGTGCAAAGGTATTTATCAGGTCAGCACGTGAGACATTTTCGTCGCTTAACATTGCCAGCTGACGTTCAACCCCGGCTGCAAATGTCTCTTTGATGGACTCGGACTGGCGTGCGGTGTCCGTGCCCAGGGCAGACATCACGCAACCTCCGGCCATATCATCGCGATGCTGCCGGGAGAGGTAATATTCAATGAATTTGTCTCGATCTACACCCGCCAGGTTTTCAGCGGCATGCACAAACCCGCAATTCATGGCCTCTGACATCAGGTCGGCCTTCGAACCAAAGTGCTTATAAAATCCGCCGTGGGTTAAACCCGCAGCAGACATCAGCTCCGCCACGCCCACGCCGTCATAGCCGCGTTCACGAAAAAGTTCGGATGCCGTTTCAACTATGCGCATCCGGTTCTCCCGGACCTGCTCTTTTGACACTTTCATGCTGCCCACCCCCTATAAAACAAGGCTCAATTATACATTGATGATGATCATAATCAAACCAGTTGACTTTATAGATTATGATCATCATCATTAAATTCGTGTCTCCGACAGCGCTTCGCAGAGAAAGGCACGCTCTGTCAGTCTGGCTGAGATCAGCAAAGAGAGCCGGATATCTCCCGGATTTACCTGCATCGAACGGTGCAGATTCTGTTTAACATTTGATAAAGAAGATCACACATGACGAAAACTTCAGTTCTCATTACAGGCGCATCGACGGGTATTGGTGCTGTTTATGCGGAAAGGTTTGCAAGCCGTGGACATAACCTGATTCTGGTTGCCCGGGATAAAACAAAATTAGACGCACTTGCCGAACGTCTGAGACAGGAGAAGGGCGTTTCTGTAGATGTCCTGCCTGCCGATCTCACTCAGGCAGCGGAGTTAGCGACGGTGGAAACGCGTCTTCGTGAAGACGAAAAAATAGGGGTGCTGATCAATAACGCCGGCATCGCACAGTCGGGCCATTTTATCGGCCAGACGTCCGAGGCAATTGAGCGTCTTATCGCCCTGAATGTCACCGCGCTGACGAGACTTGCCAGTGCCGCGGCACCAAGGTTTGTCAACGCCGGAGAAGGTGCGATCGTCAATATCAGTTCAGTCGTTGGGCTTGCCCCGGAATTTGGCATGTCGATTTACGGTGCAACCAAAGCCTTTGTGCTTTTCTTGTCGCAGGGATTGCATCTTGAGCTGTCCTCCGCAGGCGTTTACGTCCAGGCGGTACTTCCGGCCGGCACTTACACCGAAATCTGGGAACGTGCCGGTATTGATATCAGTAAGGCGCCCGAGATGATGGAAGTGGATCAGTTAGTTGACGCAGCCCTGGCGGGCTTTGACCGTCGCGAACTCGTCACCATCCCTCCTTTACAACACGCTGCCCACTGGGATGACCTGGAGAGGACGCGTCAGGCTCTGCTTGCGGACATCAACCAGGCTAACGTGGCAGAGCGCTACAAAGTGTAGTCAGGGGGGATTCGGCATAGGACTGAGTATCGTTTTTTCACTCAGCAACAGCGTTGTTAAGAAACATGCCACAGGCAAACCCGGCAGAGTAAAAGACAAATGAATAAGAAGACGATGAAAGCGTTTACGTTTAAACGCTATGGTAAATCCCCGGGACTGGGGATCGATGACGTCGATTTTCCGTCCCCCGGTGATGATGAAATTCTGGTCAAAGTGTATGCAGTAGGTCTGAACCCAATCGATAACATGATCCCGACCGGCATGTTCAAACGCGTTCTGCATTTCAGTCTCCCCGCGACCTTGGGCAGTGATGTGTCCGGCGTTGTCGTTGCCACAGGACGTCGCGTAACGCGATTCAAGGCAGGCGACGAGATTTTCGCCAGTATTTTTGACAGGGGAACGGGGTCGCTGGCCGAATTTGTCCGGGTGCCAGAAAGCCTTGCGGCGTTAAAACCCGCCAGTCTGGATTTCGTACAGGCCGCGTCACTTCCTATGGTCAGTCTCACCTCCTGGCAAGCGCTGACAGAACGCGCGATGCTGCGAGCGGGGCAGAAAGTATTTATCCCTGCCGGATCCGGTGGAATCGGCAGTTTTGCTATTCAGCTGGCGAAACACTTTGGCGCAACGGTTGGGACGACCACCAGCGCAGCCAACATTGACTGGGTGAGCCGCCTTGGTGCAGATGACGTCGTTGACTATAGAAAGCAGGAATTCGAAAAAGTGCTGAGCGGCTACGATATTGTCCTCGGTACTATCAGAGGTGACGCGATTGAGAAATCCACGCAAATCCTTAAGCCGGGAGGGAAAATTATTTCCCTGATCGGGCCGTTAGATGCTGCTTTCGCGCGGGAACGACACCTTAATGTTTTCCTGCGTTTCGTATTAGGGCTGATGAGCCGCAAAATCATGCGGCTGACAAAAAAGCGAGGTTTGACCTATTCGTTTCTCTTTGTTCGCCCTGATGGCAGCCAGCTCAGCCAAATCGGTGAACTCATGGACGCTGAACTCATCAAGCCCGTAATCGACAAGGTTTACCCCTTTGCCGAAACGAGCGACGCCTTCACCTATCTGGCTCGCGGGCATGCAAAGGGGAAAGTCGTCGTTAAAGTTCATAGGTGATAGCAACGAAGGCTTGAGCGCCGTTGCAGCGGCGGACCGCAGATAATGGTGATGCGCTGAGTGGAACCCTGCGCATTGCCGCCCCCTATGCTGCCGGACCTTGTTACTGAAGGCGTGGATATTTCGCTACGTTTTGGTGAGTCGGGGGAAGGATGAACCCAATATACGTTGTACTTTGCGCGGGATTAAAACCTGGGCATTACGGATATGGCCACCCCTCAGGCGAGGGGTGGCTTTCGGGGCGGGAGAGTGATGTTTACTTCGCCGCTTCCTCGATAAG
>ENA-UOYZ01000143-UOYZ01000143.1-food-metagenome-genome-assembly--contig:-NODE-143-length-22678-cov-45.069973_pt1 | contig 22678 bp, 26 predicted proteins | sample MGYA00249881_ERZ772720 | MGnify/ENA primary metagenome ERZ772720 (study PRJEB29005, sample SAMN08379459) | food metagenome | isolation source: cheese spiked with Escherichia coli O103 | study: EMG produced...
CAATCTCCCCTTACTTATCCGGAGGCAATTGCAATATCTCTGTGAACTTACACAGGAGAAGCAGGCTATGAAGCAGCAAAAGGCGATGTTAATCGCCCTGATCGTCATCTGTTTAACCGTCATAGTGACGGCACTGGTAACGAGGAAAGACCTCTGCGAGGTACGAATCCGAACCGGCCAGACGGAGGTCGCTGTCTTCGTAGACTACGAATCTGAGAAGTAAGAGACCAGGCGAGGGAGAAATCCCTCGCCACCTCTGATGTGTCAGGCATCCTCAACGCACCCGCATTTTATATGCTGCAATGCAAGTGTTCATGTTAATTTCTTGAAGAGGACGATAATGAAAAAAGTATTAATCGCAGCCCTTTTTTCCTGCGTGTCTTTTGGCGTTTTTGCACAACAGGGAGGTTTTCTGGGGTCTGAAGCAGAGCGTTCAACAACAGTAGTGCAGGCAAAAGAACAGAAGGACGAGGCATGGGTTATCCTTGAAGGGCACATCGTTAAAAAATTGGGTGATGATCGTTATGAGTTTCGCGACAGTAGCGGAACCATTGTCACGGATATCGATGAAAGTGTATGGGCCGGGCAGAATGTGTCTCCGGAAGATAAGGTAATAATCGAGGGTGAACTTGATAAAGACCTGAACAGTGTTGAACTGGATGTAAAAACGCTGAAATTATTAAAGTAACCGGTTCAGGTTATCCCCGTCTTACTGACGGGTTTTCTGTTTGTACATTCCGGCGTATTGCCTTACAATTCGCGCCGTCAGCCTGAACAACTGGCACCTGCTGCGTCACCGGAGAAGCCGATGGCGCAACATATAAAATCCCACAATTCCGAAGCCGCCCCGACTACTAAGCAGGGGCGGCGTTTCCGTGTGCCTCAGTATGGCTGGTTTCATTATCTGTTCTGTTCGACCGATGAGGCCGATATGCTTCAACAGGCGTATTGGCGTCGCGGTGTCCGTGTGGAGCGGAGCCTGAACGCTGATCGTCTGACCTGGACCGTTTCTGTATATCTTCCTGTTCGTGCACATCTGCCACGGACACATGCCTGCTACCGTCAGCGCGTCTGGAGGTAATGTGCGGGTATTACTTCGACCTGTTCTGGTTCCGGAACTCGGGCTGGTGGTCCTTACGCCCGGTCGTGAATCACTGCCGGTTTTTCATTGCGGCAGGGTGCTGGTGGAGCCGGAACCGAAAAACATGCGGGCGCTGCCATCCGGAGCGGTTCCCACTGTTCGCCAGCCGCTGGTGGAAGACAAATCATTACTGCCATTTTTCAGTGATGAGCGGGTAAACCGTGCTGCGGGTGGCGCTGGTGCACTGTCTGACTGGTTATTACGTCACGTGAAATCCTGCCAGTGGCCACACGGTGATTATCATCATAGCGAAACCGTCATTCACCGTTACGGTACCGGCGCGATGGTGTTGTGCTGGCACTGCGACAACCAGCTGCGGGAGCAGACATCTGATTCACTGGAGCAACTTGCTCAGCAGAATCTGGCTGCCTGGATGATTGACGTCATCCGTCATGCAATGAATGGCACGCAGGAGCGGGAACTGTCGCTGGCAGAGTTATGCTGGTGGGCGGTTTGTCATCAGGTGGCTGATGCAATTCCGGAGTCTGTATTGCGTCGTTCGCTGGGATTACCGGTGGAAAAAATCCGCTCCGTATACAGTGAGAGCGACATCGTACCGGGAGAACAGACAGCCACCAGCATACTGAAGCAGCGCACAAAAAATATTGCGCTGCCACCTCACGTCCACCAGCAACAAAATCCACCACAGAAAAAGGCGGTGGTCAGTATCGCCGTTGATCCGGAGTCTCCGGAATCTTTCATGAAACGGCCTAAACGTCGTCGCTGGGTTAATGAAAAGTACATGCGCTGGGTAAAGACACAGCCGTGCGTGTGTTGTGGTAAACCAGCCGACGATCCCCATCACCTGATTGGCCATGGGCAGGGAGGAATGGGGACAAAATCCCACGATATTTTCACGCTGCCGTTGTGCCGGGAGCACCACAACGAACTTCATGCTGACCCGCTGGCGTTTGAGAAAAAGTACGGGTCCCAGGTTGAGTTAATTTTTCATTTTCTTGATCACGCCTTTGCAACTGGCGTGCTTGGGTAAAAGAGGTGACTGATGCCCATAGATTTGGTTTTACCTTACCCGCCGACGGTGAACACCTACTGGCGTCGTCGTGGCAGTACATATTTTATCTCGGAGGAGGGAAAGCGTTATCGCCGGGCTGTGGCGCTTATTGTTCGCCAGCAGCGGCTGAAATTAAGCCTGTCCGGAAGGCTGGTAATCAGGATTATGGCAGAGCCACCGGATAAGCGCCGTCGCGACCTGGACAATATCCTGAAAGCGCCGCTGGATGCGCTGACGCATGCAGGACTGTTAATGGACGATGAGCAGTTTGATGAAATCAATATTGTACGTGGCCAGCCAGTATCAGGTGGACGGCTGGAGATAAAAATTACAGAGGTGGGGTGTGCATGAATAACCAGTATTTACAGTTTGTTCGTGAGCAACTCATGATTGCCACTGCGGATTTCAGTGGGGCGACAAAAGGCCAGCTGGAAGCCTGGCAGGAGAACGCCCTGTTCGATACAGGGCGTTACAGACGCAAAAAAATTCGTTACCGCGATGAGGTAACCGGAAAAATGATCACGCGGGATAATCCACCGATCCCGGGAAAACAATCGCTGGCGAAAGGCTCATCAATTGCCCTGGTCAGTCCGGCTGAGTTTTCGACATCATCATGGCGGCGGGCCGTTCTGTCTCTTGAAGAACATCATAAAGCCTGGTTGTTGTGGTGTTACAACGGAAATATTTGCTGGGAGCATCAGATCGCGATAACGCAGTGGGTGTGGAATGAATTTAAAACCCGGTACGGCACCAGAAAAATTGCAGGAAAAACGCAGGAGCGCGTGAAGAAGTTGATCTGGCTGGCGGCACAGGATGTCAGGGGATGGGTTATTGGGCGTGAGGTCTACCAGCGACAGGAGCTTGCCAGACTGTGTGGAATTAAGCCTGATAACTGGAGCCATAATTATGCGAACTACTGGCGTGAGATGTGCGACATTTTTAAGAATCTCGATACAGAATCCTTAATTTGCACTGTGAAAATGAGATCGCAACAAAAAGCAACCTTTTCACGACGAGATATTGCAAAAGTCAATTAAATCGCGTATGTTTCGTATAAATCTGATATTTTGCCGATTTTGTATGCGATGGCAAAGTAAAGAAAAACCCGCCGCCAGGCGGTTTTTTTATGCCCGAAAAGCGGTGCGGTACGTTAAACGCGCTGGTGGCGGTGAATACCTGTCTTTCAGCTTGCTGGCTTTTTCGACAAGAGTTATTGGTGTGTCACGTTAACCGGAAAAGGGAAAAAGACATGCTGAAACAGCAGGATATGACCGAAACCGCCAGAGTGGTTTTTAATGAATTAAGTGCCACCGAACCGGCGACTGTCGGGGAGATTGCACAGAATACGTACCTTTCACGCGAACGCTGCCAGCTAATACTGACCCAGCTGGTTATGGCGGGTCTGGCAGACTATCAGTTCGGTTGTTACAGACGCCTTCAGTCCTGAAGGCTTTTTTATTTGTGGTAAATGGGCGGCTGGTGGTTGTAAGGGGCACCCACCAGCCATCTGCTCATGCGTTGGGTTCACAAGCAAACCTCAGGCCCACTGCTTTGCGCAAAAGCAGAATGAGCCTATCAGAGACAGGCTTAATGATCCATGCTTAATACTGTAAGAATATCCAGTTATGAGTTAATCAACGCCGACTGCCTGGAATTTATGCGGTCGTTACCCGAAAATTCTGTTGACCTGATAGTCACGGACCCGCCGTACTTCAAAGTGAAACCCGAGGGCTGGGATAACCAGTGGGCGGGTGATGAAGATTACCTGAAGTGGCTGGAGCAGTGTCTTGCGCAGTTCTGGCGGGTGCTGAAACCTGCCGGAAGTCTTTACCTGTTCTGTGGCCATCGCCTGGCATCTGACATCGAAATAATGATGCGTGAGCGGTTTAACGTACTGAACCATATCATCTGGGCAAAGCCGTCCGGACGCTGGAACGGGTGTAACAAGGAAAGCCTGCGGGCGTATTTTCCGGCCACCGAGCGCATTCTGTTCGCGGAACATTATCAGGGGCCGTATCGTCCGAAAGATGCCGGGTATGAGGCGAAGGGCAGGGCACTGAAACAGCATGTGATGGCTCCGCTGATTTCTTACTTTCGTGATGCGCGTGCTGCCCTGGGGATAACGGCAAAACAGATAGTGGATGCCACAGGAAAGAAAAACATGGTGTCGCACTGGTTCAGTGCCAGTCAGTGGCAGCTACCGAACGAAAGCGATTATCTGAAATTACAGGCGCTGTTTGCCCGGGTGGCAGAAGAGAAGCATCAGCGGGGTGAACTGGAGAAGCCCCACCACCAGCTGCTGGAGACGTATACTTCACTGAACCGGCAGTATGCGGAACTACAGAGTGAATATAAGCATCTGCGGCGGTATTTTGGCGTGACGGCGCAGGTGCCGTACACGGATGTGTGGACGCATAAACCGGTGCAGTACTATCCCGGGAAACATCCGTGCGAAAAACCGGCAGAAATGCTGCAGCAGATAATCAGTGCGAGCAGTCGTCCGGGTGACCTGGTTGCAGATTTCTTCATGGGGTCGGGTTCGACAGTCAAAGCCGCGATGGCGCTGGGGCGTCGTGCAACTGGCGTTGAGCTGGAGACTGAACGTTTTGAGCAGACGGTCAGGGAAGTACAGGATTTAGTCAGTCAGAACGGATGATATTGCAGAATTAACCGGGTATCAGGTACGCCCCGAAAATTTTAAATGTCTCACAATTCAGACGGTTGACAGTTGTCTGGTTTGCGGGGAGTTTGTTAAAAGAAACTGGCATGGTGAATCCCCCTGAGCGGAGGGGCATATCAGCGCAGGTGTTTCTACTCTATCCTTTCTGTGCGGGTTCAGGTGCTGATACTGAACTCACCGGGAGGCACCCGGCACCATGCATATGGTTAACAGACACGTAGCGAAGCCCCTCTCCGGAGGGGCTTTTTTTATGGGCAAAAAAAGCCCGCGCTGGGAGACGCGGGCGGCAAGGAATAAACAACAAAACGTGAAGTAATATTTCAGCTGGCGAATAATACCCCATGGTAATCACTCTGCGCAACTGCGCGGCCTTTTTCGAATTGCGGGCTGTAAGTCTCCCTTCTGCCATTGTCCTGTAACTTCCGGACTTCAGCCCGCTCTTTATCTGATTCAGTACACTATCCCGGCCGGGAGGATTCATGACATTTAAACATTACGATGTGGTCAGGGCGGCATCGCCGTCAGACCTTGCTGATGCACTTGCGCAAAAAATTCGTGAAGGATGGCAACCATACGGTGGGCCGTTTTCTTCGTATACGGATGATGGCGCAGCACTTATTCAGGCGATTGTCGCAGAAGGTGATGTGAGCACACCTGTTGTGGTGAAGCCGACAGGTGGAGAAGGTGCAGTAATCAGTGCCACCAGCGACCCGGAGTATTACTTTGTTGTGGTTCTGGCAGGGCAGTCAAACGGCATGTCGTATGGTGAAGGTCTTCCGCTGCCGGAGACATATGACCGTCCGGACCCGCGTATTAAGCAGCTGGCGCGCCGCAGTACGGTGACACCGGGCGGTGCAGCATGCAAATATAACGACATCATTCCGGCGGACCATTGTCTGCATGATGTGCAGGACATGAGCCGCCTTAACCATCCGAAAGCGGACCTGTCAAAGGGGCAGTACGGAACCGTGGGGCAGGGGCTGCATATCGCCAAAAAACTGCTGCCGTTTATACCGGCGAATGCGGGCATTCTGCTGGTTCCGTGCTGTCGTGGTGGTTCAGCGTTCACCACCGGAGCTGATGGCACATACAGTGACGCGAGTGGTGCTTCGGAGAATTCAACCCGCTGGGGTGTGGACAAGCCGCTGTATAAGGACCTTATCGGTCGAACAAAAGCAGCACTGAAGAAGAATCCGAAAAATGTGCTGTTTGCCGTGGTGTGGATGCAGGGGGAATTTGATTTTGGCGGTACGCCGGCAAATCACGCAGCACAGTTTGGTGCGCTGGTTGATAAATTCCGTGCAGACCTGGCGGATATGGCAGGTCAGTGCGTCGGTGGCTCTGCTGGCGGTGTTCCCTGGATATGTGGAGATACGACGTATTTCTGGAAGCAGAAGAACGAATCCACGTACCAGACGGTGTACGGCAGCTATAAAAACAAAACGGAAAAGAATATCCATTTCGTACCGTTCATGACCGATGAGAACGGGGTGAATGTGCCGACGAACAAACCGGAAGAAGACCCGGACATTCCGGGTATCGGATATTACGGTTCGAAATGGCGTGACAGCTCAGCCACCTGGACGTCACAGGACAGGGCGAGCCATTTCAGCGCCTGGGCACGCCGTGGGATTATTTCCGACCGTCTGGCAACGGCGATTTTGCGCCATGCGGGAAGAGTGGCGCTAAACGCGGGGGCATCATCGACAGTATCAGAGGTGCGCCCTTCATCGCCTTCCGGTGCAGAAGCCACAGGCGTCACAACACTGCTCTCTTACCTTGCCAGCGAGTCAGAGGGAAGCCTGAAAGTACAGGGATGGTCAGCCAGTGGCGGCAGGGCAGAAGTGGTCAGCGATGCGGAGGGAACCGGAGGTAAGGCAGTGAAGCTGACCAAGGAGGCCGGTAAAAGCAGCTGGGTGCTGGAGTACGCCGCGGGCAACGGTGCGGCTCTGTTACAGAAAGGGGGGCAGATTCGCTGCCGCTTTAAGGTTTCGGGAGCGCTGGCTGCGAACCAGTATGTTATGGCGTTTTACTGGCCGGTCTCTTCACTGCCACAGGGCGTTGCCCTGACCGGAGACGGGGGGAATAACCTGCTGGCAGCGTTCTACATCCAGACAGATGCAAAAGACCTGAATGTGATGTACCACAATGCGAAAGTGGCGACAAACAACCTGAAACTGGGAAGCTTTGGCGCATTTGATAACGAATGGCATACGCTGGCTTTCCGCTTTGCCGGGAATAACAGCCTTCAGGTGACGCCGGTTATTGATGGTCAGGATGGCACACCGTTCACGCTGACGCAGTCACCGGTCAGTGCATTTGCGGCGGATAAACTGCATGTGACAGACATTACCAGGAATGCGACTTACCCGGTACTGATAGACAGCATTGTGGTGGAAGTGAACAGCACAGACACTGCGGCATGATAAAAAAACCGCCAGCGACAGGAATGGACGCTGGCGGTGGTGATACCTATGGAGAAAAAATAAAGGAACGATACTTTCGTACTCTGGTTTTTTAATGAAAACAGTTCTTATTGTCAACAATAACGGAAAGAAATTATGACATTTCTGAACCAGTTAATGCTGTACTTCTGTACGGTGGTCTGTGTGCTGTATCTCCTTTCGGGTGGATACCGGGCCATGCGTGACGTCTGGCGCAGACAGATTGACAAAAGGGCCGCTGAGAAAATCAGCGCCAGTCAGTCAGCCGGAAGCAAACCCGAAGAGCCGCTCATTTAGCGGCAACTTTCTTAATCACATCTTTCGACGAGAAAATCCCATGTCAGAAATTACATCCCTGGTCACTGCTGAAGCAGTGAAGGAAGTCCTGCGCTCTGAAGAAGTCCGGAGCGCACTGAAACAGAAACTTCGCCATAACCTGGAAGCGCGTCTTGATGCAGAAGTGGATGCCATTCTGGATGAACTGCTGGGCGCACCGGCAGCTCCGGAGCCGGAAGGCATCGCGGGTGAGGGGAGTGCTTCAGATAGCGGTGACCCCACACCGGACAGCGACATGATGATGTAAGCATGCGTCAGGGACCATCGGTGTGTGCCGGTGGTCTTTTTTATTGTTGTGAGCTTCCGGATTGCGGGAGGCGGGGTATGAACCAGATGGAAAAAATCACAACAGGTGTGTCATACACCACGTCAGCGGTGGGAACGGGCTACTGGTTCCTGCAGTTGCTGGACAGGGTTTCCCCGTCTCAGTGGGCGGCAATAGGCGTGCTGGGGAGTCTGCTGTTTGGGCTGCTGACATATCTGACGAACCTGTATTTCAAGATTAAAGAAGACCGGCGTAAGGCGGCACGGGGAGAGTAAGCTGATGAGCAGGAAACTCCGCTATGGTTTATCGGCTGCCGTTCTGGCGCTGATTGCCGCAGGTGCTTCTGCGCCTGAAATCCTCGACCAGTTTCTGGATGAAAAGGAAGGTAACCACACCACGGCATACCGTGATGGTGCGGGGATCTGGACCATCTGCCGCGGTACCACCCGGGTGGATGGTAAACCTGTCGTCCCGGGCATGAAGTTGTCGAAGGAAAAATGCGACCGGGTTAATGCCATCGAACGTGACAAGGCGCTGGCATGGGTGGAGAAAAACATCAAAGTGCCGCTGACCGAACCCCAGAAAGCGGGGATCGCGTCATTCTGTCCGTATAACATTGGCCCCGGTAAGTGCTTCCCGTCGACGTTTTATAAACGAATTAATGCAGGTGATCGAAAAGGTGCCTGCGAAGCGATTCGCTGGTGGATTAAGGACGGTGGCAGAGACTGCCGTATCCGTTCAAATAATTGCTACGGTCAGGTCTCACGGCGTGACCAGGAGAGCGCGCTGGCGTGCTGGGACATCGACAGATAGCAGAATATTTTCCTGAAAAATGACGTTGGCCAACGCGGGCAGATAACACGAAATCCTGCGAACTGGCAAAATGTAAGTGAATAAAGTCAACAAGATTGTTTCATGAAGAGGCACCGTAATGGTGCCTTTGTCATTTCTGCGCTTCGCACAAGCGTAAATAAACCAAAGAACCTTTCAGGATGAGCCCTGGTGGATAACCGGCAGTGGTCTGGTTAACCCTCTTTGGGCTGGTTATTCCTGTGCGCAGGGTTCATCACTAAAAGGAAATAACCGATGAATATGATGACCGTGCCGTTTCACGGCGATTCTCTTTATGTGGTTAACCATAACGGCGAACCATACGTTCCCATGAAACCTGTCGTTGCGGGGATGGGGCTGGCCTGGCAATCACAGTTGGCTAAGTTAAGACAGCGTTTTGCGTCAACTATAACGGAAATCGTTATGGTTGCTGAGGATGGGAAACGACGCAATATGGTGTCCCTGCCGCTTCGAAAACTTGCCGGCTGGCTACAAACCATTAATCCCAACAAAGTAAAACCCGAAATCCGCGATAAGGTCATCCGGTATCAGGAAGAGTGCGACGATGTTCTTTACGAGTACTGGACGAAGGGTTTTGTCGTTAATCCCCGTAAAATGAGCGTGATGGAAGAACTCAACCAGGCTTGGTGCTGACATGAAACGGGATAAAAACATTGCCAGTGTGTTTGCTACCGGGCTGAATGAGTGGAAACAGGTTAAAGCCGCGCATGTATCAAAAATCCGTACGCTGGTAAATGAAGCGAATATGCTGATTGATTTTGTCCTGGCTGATACAGGCAAAGGGAAAATAACAAAGGCGGATTGATGGGGTGGCTAATGATATCAGATAAACTCATAACGCTGGTGAAGAGCCTCTGTGTACTTGTCGGCATTTCATTTTTAGTCATGCTGGTTGCCATTTTCTTTTCCACCGCCTGGCGAGTCCTGACGTTATCGGGACTGGTGGGGTGAAAGAGAGATGAACCGTGTTCTGTGTGTGGTGATTATTGTCCTGGCGGTTGGCTGTGGTGCGCTGTGGCTGGCAACAAACCATTACCGTGACAACGCGCTCACCTACAAAGCGCAGCGTGATAAAAAAGCCAGAGAGCTGGAACAGGCGAATGCCACCATTACTGACATGCAGGTGCGCCAGCGTGATGTTGCTGCGCTCGATGCAAAATACTCGAGGGAGTTAGCCGATGCGAGAGCTGAAAATGAAACTCTGCGTGCTGATGTTGCCGCTGGTCGTAAGCGCCTGCGGATCAACGCCACCTGCTCCGGTACCGTGCGTGAAGCCACCGGCACCTCCGGCGTGGATAATGCAACCGGCCCCCGACTGGCAGACACCGCTGAACGGGATTATTTCATCCTCAGAGAACGGTTGATGACAATGCAGAAGCAGCTGGAAGGGGCACAGGACTATATCCGCACTCAGTGCCTGAACTAAGTTTTGCTGATGCGCCGTATCGTCACCGTATTCCTGCATTAACAGAGACCGCAGCCCGACAGGGAGACTCCTCTGCGAGAGTGTGCGGGGATAATCAAAAACGATACACACCGGGGTTTACCGCGTTAACGGAGCGCGGTGTTGTCCCCTCATAGTCGCCAGTCCGGTGCGATGGTGGAAGAAACTGGATTTTGTTGCAAATGATAACCATTATCATTTTTGCGGGTCCTCCTGGTGGGGTGGGCCTGAACACGGGGCGGGCGGCGCGGAAAAAGGCGCATTTTTTGATTTTTATGGCACCATCACCGCCAGTGTAAGTTGTTGATATATAGAAAAATAAAAATTTTTAGTGTCGAATCTGGTTGTTTTTTGTTCATCACTGGTGTGTGTTTACATAATTTTCAGGGGGAGTTATGGATCGTGAATTAAAAAATCTGCATCTGAATATTTCCCAACTGGCCGCATTATCCGGTGCTCATCGACAGACTGTTGCGGCTCGGGTAAAAAACATAAGCCCAGCCGGTGGTCATGAGAGCAATCTCAAACTGTACCGACTGACAGATATCCTTGCCGAGCTGATGAAAGCTCCTCTGCCTGTAGATAACGAGGAAATGGATCCTCATGCGCGTAAAGCATGGTACCAGTCAGAACGTGACCGACTGAAATTTGAGCAGGAAACTGGTCAGCTTGTGCCAGTCAGTGATGTCAGGCGGTCCTTTTCTGTCGTGGTGAAAGCGATAGTTCAGGTACTGGAAACCTGGCCTGACCGGCTGGAGAGGGACAGGGGGTGGACCGCATCACAACTGAATGAAGTACAGATTGTGGTTGATGAGATCCGCGACACACTGGAAAAGGCAGTCATTGACTGTTGTGATGAGGCCGATATGTGAATCAGGTGAACGAGAGCCATAGCCGCGCATCCGATATCTGGCGCGAAGTGGCCTCGCTGTTTCGCCCACCTGGCCGGTTACCAGTAGCGGAAGCCATCAGGCGTTATATGCGGGTTCCACGGGGAGCCAATACTTCCGGTCCGTGGGAGTCATCGCTGACGCCCTATATGATTGACCCCATTAATACATTATCAGCCCGTGAATATGACGCGGTGGTGTTTGTGGGACCTGCGCGAACCGGGAAAACCGAAGGGCTGATTGATGGCTGGATTGTGTACGGCATCATCTGTGATCCGGCGGATATGCTGGTGGTGCAGATGACTGAGACGAAGGCGCGTGAGCATTCCAGAACGCGTCTTTCCAGGACGTTTCGCCACAGTCCGGAGGTCAGCAAGCGCCTCAGTCCTTCCCGTAATGACAACAACGTCCACGATAAAATGTTTCTTGACGGCTCCTTCCTGAAGATTGGCTGGCCGTCGATCACCGTCTTTTCCTCTTCGGATTACCGTCGTGTGGCGCTGACGGATTATGACCGTTTCCCTGAAAACGTGGACGGGGAAGGGGATGCCTTCACGCTGGCCTCAAAGCGTACCACCACCTTTATGTCCTCGGGGATGACCCTGGTCGAGAGTTCACCGGGGCGGGATATCACCGATACCAAATGGCGTTGTGGTGGCGCACATGAGGCACCGCCAACAACGGGTATCCTGTCACTGTATAACCGGGGAGACCGCCGCCGGTGGTACTGGCCGTGTCCGCACTGCGGGGAATATTTTCAGCCGGTGATGGATAACATGACCGGATACCGGAATAACCCGGATTTTGTGGCTGCCGGTCAGGCTGCCCGTCTGATGTGTCCGCATTGTCGCGGGCTGATTGCCCCTGAGCAGAAACGCGAACTGAATAACCAGGGGATCTGGCTTCGTGAAGGTGAACGGGCGGCGGCGGACGGCAGTATCACCGGAACGCCACGAAACTCCCGGATTGCGTCATTTTGGATGGAGGGGCCAGCTGCGGCGTTTCAGACCTGGGAACAACTGATTTTTAAACTGCTGGCGGCAGAAGAAGAGTATGAGCGAACCGGCAGTGAAGAGACCCTGAAAGCGGTGGTGAACACCGATATCGGACGACCCTATCTGCCCCGTTCAGCCACGGAACAGCGTAAAAGTGAACTGCTTGAACAGCGTGCCGAGCCGTTTCCCCGGCGATCTGTGCCGGATGGTGTGCGTTTTATTGAGGCAACGGTTGACGTACAGGGCGGTAAAAATCGCCGTTTTGTTGTGCAGATCACCGGATACGGAGAGCAGGGGGAACGCTGGATTGTTGATCGCTACAACATCCGGCATTCACTGCGCTGCAGTCCCAACGGTGAAAGTCTGCCGGTTGATCCGGCGGCATATCCGGAGGACTGGGATTTGTTGCTGACGGATGTGTTCCATAAAACATGGCCGCTGGCTTCTGATCCGGATGTGCGCATGCGTCTGATGGCCATGGCGGTGGATACGGGAGGGGAAGCCGGGGTGACAGATAACGCCTATCGTTTCTGGCGTCGTTGCCGGAGTGACGGACTGGGCAACAGGGTGTTTCTGTTCAAGGGGGATGGACTTCGCCGTGACAGGCTGATTAACCGAACCTTCCCGGATAATACCGGCAGAAGTGCCCGCCGTGCCAGAGCCAGTGGCGATGTCGCGCTGTGGCTGGTTCAGACGGATGCGTTTAAGGATCGTGTAAATAATGCCCTGTGGCGTGACACACCAGGGCCGAACTATATCCACTTTCCCGACTGGCTGGGGCGGTGGTTTTACGATGAGCTGACCTATGAAGAGCGCGGCAGTGACGGAAAATGGCGAAAACCGGGCAGGGGCGCTAACGAAGCGTTTGACCTGCTGGTTTATGCGGATGCGCTTGCCGTTCTGCATGGTTACGAAAAGATCCGCTGGCCCTCCGCACCGGACTGGGCACAGCGGGAAACGTGGCTCGTCTTCCCGCAGGAGCGTTCTGGTGAAACGGTATCCCCGGAACTGACGGCCGGGGCAGAAAAACGCCGTCGCCGGAAGAAAAAACTGCGGACGGAGCGTGCGGAAGATAATCCATGGATAACATCAGGAGGCTGGTTGTGAGCACAGAAGAAGCCAGAGAAATGATACAGCGGTACCGTGAAGCGGAAATGGCCGTACTGGAGGGAAAGTCTGTCACCTTCAACGGGCAGCAACTGACGCTGGAAAGCCTTTCTCAGATCCGCGCCGGACGTCAGGAGTGGGAACGCAGGCTTGCCGCGATGGTGAGCCGCAGGCGGGGAAAACCGGGATTTAAACTGGCGAGGTTTTAATGGCAATTATTGATGATGTGATCGGCGTGTTTTCCCCCGGGTGGAAAGCAGCCAGACTGCGTTCAAGGGCGTTAATCATGGCCTATGAGGCGGTGAAACCGACCCGGACACATAAAGCCCGGCGGGAAAATCGCTCTGCTGATCAGCTCAGTAAATACGGTGCGGTTTCCCTGCGGGAGCAGGCCCGTTTTCTGGATATCAATCATGACCTGGTGATTGGTGTGTTTGACAAGCTGGAAGAGCGGGTGATTGGTGCCAGGGGAATTATTGTGGAGCCTCAGCCATTACGAAAAAACGGGGAAATGGCGGCTGAGCTGGCTGCGGATATCCGCCGTTTGTGGGCTGAATGGTCCGTGAGTCCGGATGTGACAGGGCAGTATACCCGTCCTGTGCTTGAACGTTTACTGCTGCGGACCTGGCTGCGGGATGGTGAAGTGTTTGCGCAGATGGTCAGTGGTGCGGGAAACGGTCTGGAACGGACGGCGGGAGTGCCATTCTGGCTTGAGGCGATGGAGCCGGATTTTGTTCCCATGCGCACTGATGAATCCGCCGGACTGAATCAGGGGGTTTTTCTTGATGAGTGGGGAAGACCGAAAAAATATCTGGTTTATAAAAATTATCCGGTCAGCGGCCGGCAGAGTGATACGAAAGAAATCGCTGCCGGAAAAATGATCCACCTGAAGTTCACTCGTCGTCTGCATCAGACGCGAGGCTCATCCATGTTATCGGGGGTGCTGATGCGGATCAGTGCCCTTAAGGAGTATGAGGATGCGGAACTGACAGCGGCGCGTATTGCTGCGGCGCTGGGACTGTATATCCGTAAAGGTGACGGACAGGACTATGAAGATCCGGGGAGCAAAGAGACCGAGCGGGAAGTCCATATCACCCCGGGTATTATTTATGACGATTTGCGCAAGGGCGAGGATATCGGCATGGTCAAATCTGACCGTCCCAATCCCAACCTTGAAACTTTCCGCAACGGCCAGTTGCGTGCAGTGGCAGCAGGCAGTCGTCTGAGTTTTTCCAGTGCGGCGCGTAACTATAACGGCACCTACAGCGCCCAGCGGCAGGAGCTGGTCGAGTCCACGGATGGTTACCTGATCCTGCAGGACTGTTTTATTGGCGCGGTAACCCGCCCGGTGTACCGGACATGGCTGAATATGGTGGTTGCGGCAGGTCTGCTGAAAATTCCGGCGGATGTGGAGATGAAAACGCTATATAACGCGACGTATTCCGGTCCGGTGATGCCGTGGATCGACCCGGTTAAGGAAGCTGAAGCCTGGAGAATTCAGATCCGGGGTGGTGCAGCGACAGAATCTGACTGGGTGCGTGCTGGTGGGCGCAATCCGGATGAGGTCAAACGTCGCCGCAAGGCTGAAATTGATGAAAACAGCAGACTGGGGCTGGTCTTTGATACTGACCCCGTCAACGACAAAGGAGGCAACAGTGCCGGAACTGAACAACAGCGTCAGCAGGCCACCGACAGCCAGCATGAAGAATAAATCCTGGTTCAGGATGCTGGCGGGTAGTCAGGGTGAGGCAGATATTTATATTTATGACGAGATTGGTTTCTGGGGAGTTACCGCGAAGCAGTTTGTCAGCGATATGAATGCCCTGGGTGATATCACCCACATTAATCTCCATATCAATTCACCGGGTGGCGATGTCTTTGAAGGCATCGCCATTTTTAATGCCCTGAAAAATCAGGGGGCGACCATTACCGTGTATGTGGATGGCGTTGCCGCCTCGATGGCATCTGTGATTGCGATGGCCGGTGATACGGTCATTATGCCGGAAAATGCCTTCATGATGATCCATAAGCCATGGGGATTCAGTGGCGGGGATGCTGAGGATATGCGCAGTTATGCCGATTTGCTGGATAAAGTCGAATCGGTACTGTTGCCAGCCTATGCGCAGAAAACCGGAAAAACCACCGATGAAATTGCCGCCATGCTGGCGGATGAAACCTGGATGTCCGGTGCCGAATGTCTGGCACACGGATTTGCTGACCAGGTGACACCCGCTGTTGAGGCAATGGCATGTATTCAGTCAAAACGTACAGAGGAATTTAAAAAGATGCCGGAATCCATCCGAAACATGATTACTCCGCCACGCAACAGTGCCCCGCGTGATACCACAGTGACAATCCCTGCACCGGCGGTAACAGAACCATCACCGGTACCGGCAGTGTCTGATGAGGCGACCATTCGCGCCCGCGTTATGGCAGAACAGAAAGCCCGCATGTCAGGCATTAACGATCTGTTTGCCATGTTCGGTGGTCGCTATCAGACGCTTCAGGCACAGTGCGTGGCTGATCCTGACTGTTCGCTGGAAATGGCCCGTGAACGACTGCTGAATGAAATGGGCAAGGAGTCCTCGCCGACCAACAAAAATACACCGGCCCATATTTATGCCGGAAACGGCAATTTTGTGGGGGACGGGATCCGCCAGGCGATGCTGGCCCGTGCCGGATTTGAAAATGTCGAGAAGGATAACGCCTATAACGGGATGACCCTGCGTGAATGGGCTCGCATGTCACTGACGGAGCGCGGTATTGGGGTGGCCAGTTATAACCCCATGCAGATGGTCGGGCTGGCGCTGACGCACAGCACCTCTGATTTTGGCAATATTCTGCTGGATGTGTCGAACAAGGGGCTGATCCAGGGCTGGGAGGAATCAGAAGAAACCTTCCAGAAGTGGACCCGTAAGGGACGCCTGTCAGACTTCAAAACAGCGTATCGCGTGGGGATGGGCGGTTTTGGTTCTCTGCGCCAGGTTCGTGAGGGGGCGGAGTATAAATACATCACCACCTCAGATCGCAAGGAGACCATTGCACTGGCCACTTACGGGGAGATTTTCTCCATCACCCGCCAGGCCATTATCAATGATGATCTGAATATGCTGGTGGACGTGCCGATGAAGATGGGGCGTGCGGCGAAGGCAACGATTGGTGACCTGGTCTACAAGGTGCTGACGGATAACCCGAAACTGTCCGACGGTAAGGCGCTGTTCCATGCCGATCACAAAAATATTGCCACCGGGGGGATCTCCGTTTCCGGACTGGATGCGGCCCGTCAGATGATGCGCCTGCAGAAAGAAGGCGATCGTGCCCTGAATATCCGTCCGGCCTTTATGCTGGTACCGGTGGCACTGGAGACGGTGGCGAACCAGACCATCAAATCGGCCAGTGTGAAAGGGGCGGATGCAAACGCCGGTGTCATTAACCCTATCCAGAACTTTGCTGAGGTGATTGCAGAAGCGCGTCTTGATGCGGCAGACCCGAAAACCTGGTATCTGGCGGCGGCACAGGGCACTGACACCATTGAAGTGGCCTGGCTGGATGGTGTGGACACGCCATACATTGATCAGCAGGAAGGTTTCACCACTGACGGCATTGCCACAAAAATCCGTATTGATGCCGGAGTGGCACCACTTGACTGGCGCGGGCTGGTGCGTTCGTCGGTGGCCTGATAACCGCGTTATCACAATCACTGCCCGAAAGGGCTTTTTTTATGCCTGAAAAACAGCCCCACAGGGGCTGTCCGGAGAAACAGCATTATGGCGAAAAATTTTGTACAGGACGGTACCACCATTGAACTGGTGAATGCCGGAGATCAGACCATCCTGAGCGGTGCTGCGGTGGTGGTCGGCAGTATGGTGGCCGTGGCCATTACCGATATTCCTGCCGGTGAGGCCGGTGACGGTTTTGCCGAAGGCGTGTTCCTGCTGCCCAAACAGTCTGCTGACGACATTCAGTCCGGCGCGGTGGTTTATCTGAAGGACGGGGTTGTGCAGCTGGCTGCAGACGGTGCGGTGGCAGCGGGGGTAGCCTGGGAAAATGCCCCTGCAAACAGCGCCACTGTGGCGGTAAAAATCAATGTCTGATCTGTTTACGCGAATGTGTTGCCGGATGGACGTGGCGACCGTTCGGGTGATGGGCAAACAGGCGGAGATTAACGGCGTCGTGTACGACGTGATGCCGGAGGAAGAGTCCGCGGAGATGGGGGCGCTTTCGGGCAGCCAGTTGTCACTGGTGGTGTTTTCAGCCCGGTACCGTCCGGCCCGTCATGATGTTGTTGTGTTTGCGGGGCGCACACTGACGGTGACCCGTTATGACACGTACAACGGTAAACCCCGGATTTTTGTCGAACAGGAATGAGTATGGCAATAAAAGGTCTGGCGCAGGCCATGAAAAATCTGGATGCAATTGATCGCCGTGCCGTTCCCCGGGCCTCTGCCACGACACTGAACCGAGTGGCGGGGGCCATTATTGCGAAAACGGCCTCTTCAGTTGCCAGGGAGCTGGCCGTTCCCCGTCGTCTTATCCGTGCCCGCATCCGGTTAAGTCCGGCACGACCGGATAAGGTTTACGCAAAGGTTTACATCAATACCGGCAACCTGCCCGCCATCAAACTGGGGGAGGCCCGCGTTCGACTTTCCCGCAGAAAACGGAGAAAGAAAGGACAGCGTGCGGCCCTGAAAGGGGGCGGCAGTGTGCTGATTGTGGGGAAAAGACGGATCCCGGACGCCTTTATCACCCGGCTGGCTAACGGACGCTGGCATGTGATGCAGCGTATGCCGTGGGCATCATCATCCACCGGCGCGGACAGCAAAGGGAGGCCGAAACGCCACCGTCTGCCGATCGAAGTGGTGAAGATTACGACTGCCGGACCGCTGGCAGAAACCTTTGAACGTGAACGGGACCGGATGTACCGGGAAAAATTACCGGCGCAGATGATGAAAGCCATGACGCATCAGTTACGCCTGGTGCTGAAAAGAAAATGACTGGGAGGGTGTATGAAACACCGTGAAATACGGGCGGCAGTTCTGTCTGCCCTGAAAGAAAATATTTCTGAGAGGGTGAGCTGGTTTGACGGTCGCCCGGTTTTTATTGATGAACAGGAACTGCCTGCTGTTGCTGTTTACCTGACAGATGCGTCTGCTGCTGACGAGTTCGTTGATGAGGGAACCTGGGAGGCGACACTGCATATTGAGGTTTTTCTCAGGGCAAAAGAACCGGACTCGGCACTGGATATGTGGATGGAAGAAAAAATTCTTCCTGCGCTGGAGGCAGTTCCCGGGCTCAGTGCATTACTGCTGAAGATGAATCTTCAGGGGTATGACTACCGCCGGGATGATGAGTTTATGATGTGGGGATCGGCAGATCTCCTGTGGAAAATTACCTACGAGATGTGAGGACGATATGGCAACACCAAATCCCCTTGAGCCGGTAAAAGGTGCCGGTACCACTCTGTGGGTTTACAACGGCAAGGGTGATGCTTATGCAAACCCGTTGTCAGACGATGACTGGCAGCGACTGGCTAAGGTGAAGGATCTGACGCCGGGCGAGATGACGGCAGAACCCTACGATGATAACTACCTGGATGATGAAGACGCGGACTGGACCGCGACCGGGCAGGGGCAGAAGTCTGCAGGAGATACCAGTTTTACGCTGGCCTGGAAACCGGGAGAAGAAGGTCAGAAAGGGCTTATAGGCTGGTTTGAAAGCGGGGATGTGCGGGCCTATAAAATCCGTTTCCCAAACGGCACGGTGGATGTGTTCCGTGGCTGGGTCAGCAGTATCGGTAAGGCCGTGACGGCGAAAGAAGTGATCACCCGCACGGTGAAAGTCACCAACGTGGGCAAACCTTCCGTGGCGGAAGAACGCAGCGAAATTACGCCGGCCACTGCAATTAAGGTGACACCGACATCCGGTACGGTGGCAAAAGGGAAAACAACCACCCTGACGGTTTCTTTTGAGCCGGAAAGTGCAACCGACAAGACGTTCAGAGCGGTTTCCGCCGATCCGTCGAAAGCCACCATTAGTGTGAAAGATATGACAATTACGGTAAACGGCGTGGCGACAGGTAAGGTGCAGATCCCTGTGGTGAGCGGAAATGGTCAGTTCGCCGCAGTGGCTGAAGTCACCGTTACTGAAGCGGGCGCTGCAGGGTAAACGGAGGTAATACATGTTTCTGAAAACAGAACAATTTGAATATAACGGTGTGTCCGTCACGCTGTCGGAGCTGTCTGCGCTGCAGCGGTTTGATTATATGAAGTTTGTTTCAGACGCAGCACAACAGGAGACAACGAAGCATAATGCCGTGCACATTAACCAGCGATATCTGGAAACGGCATCCCTGCTTGTGGCGATGTCGCTATGGCATTCCCATTCCCTCAAAGGCACTCTGGCCTCTCCGGAGACAGAGATGCAGCAGATCCGCCGTGAAGTGATGCTGGGATGGCCTGCTGATGCACTGAATCAGGCAACGAACCGGGTGCTTTATCTTTCAGGTATGCTGGATAACCGGCACGATGCCGATCCTGAACCAACCGGGAAAGCAGAAGCGACAGAGCCGGTAACATCAAAAAAGCATTCGAAGGTGAGCTGAACTTTGTCCTGAAACTGGCGCGTGAGATGGGGAGAGCCGACTGGCGCGCCATGCTTGCCGGGATGACATCCACCGAATATGCCGACTGGCGACATTTTTACCGCATGCATTATTTTCACGATACCCAGCTGGATATGCATTTTTCCGGGCTGACGTACGCCGTACTCAGCCTGTTTTTTTGCGATCCGGATATGCATCCGGCGGATTTCAGCCTGTTCGCTCCGGAGGCAGAGGAAGGACAGGCGGAGACGCCGGACGAAAATGATGTACTGATGCAGAAGGCGGCGGGCCTCGCCGGTGGAGTCCGTTTCGGGGAGGAGGGAAGGAGGTTGTGACAGTTATTGATGGTATCAGAGGACATTTCAGGAGGTGACCACGATGGCAGGTAATTTTGCCGATCTGACAGCCGTGCTGACACTGGATTCTGCCCGTTTTTCTGAAGAGGCAGCGCGGGTAAAAAAAGAGCTGGGTGAAACCAGTGCGCTTGCTGATTTGATGTCCGGGAAAGTCAGTCAGTCTTTCAGAAAACAGGCTGATGCTGCTGAGCAGAGTCTGAGCCGACAGGCGCTGGCTGCACAAAAAGCCGGGATATCAGTCGGACAGTATAAGGCTGCCATGCGCACACTGCCCGCACAGTTCACGGATATTGTCACTCAGCTTGCCGGTGGTCAGAATCCCTTCCTTATCATGCTGCAGCAGGGGGGGCAGATCAGCGATTCATTCGGTGGACCGCTCAGCCTGCTTACCCTGCTGAAGGAGGAACTTCTCGGGATCAGGGATGCCTCTGAATCATCAGAGGAGTCGCTGTCAGATACGGCAAATGCACTGGCTGAAAATGCCCGGAATGCCGGTGAGCTGGGACGATTTATGTCGGTGGCCCGTGTGGCGGCAGGTGGCGGGGTTGCCGTACTGGCCGCGCTTGCTGCCGCCGCCTGGCAGGCAGAGCAGGCTGACCGGGCCTTATTGCGTTCACTGACCCTGACCGGAGGGGCTGCTGCCACCACAACGGCAGAATTGTGGAAAATGGCCGGGGTGATCAGCGATGAAGCCGGTGGTGGTATCAGACAGGCGGCAGAAAATCTGGCCCGTCTGGCAGAAAGCGGGAAATATACCGCCGGGCAGCTACGGATCATGGGGGAAACCTCTCAGAGATGGCTGCAGACGGTGGGGGACGATGCCGGGAAGGTGGAAAAAGCCTTTGAAGGGATTGCAGCAGATCCGGTGAAGGCGCTGGCCTCCCTGAATCAGCAGTATAACTTCCTGAGCGTTTCCCAGTTACGCCATATTGATGAGCTTGAGCGCACGAAAGGTAAACAGGCTGCGGTGACGGAGGCGATGTCCCTGTTTGCGGATGTCATGAATGCACGTCTGGAGCAACTTGATAAAGCGGCCACGCCGGTGGAAAAAATCTGGGACGATGTTAAAACCTGGACTTCTGACGCATGGGCATGGATAGGTGATCATACACTGGGGGCACTCAGTCTGATCACTGACGTGGTGGCCGGAACCGTTGAACAGGTGAAGCTGCTGCTTGTGCAGGGGGATCTGGCGCTGGCTGAATTTATTCAGTCAGCCTGGGAAACGACAAAGAATGTGCCCGGCGTTGGTGCGTTGTTTGGTGAACTGGCAGAAGAGAACCGCGTATTTATTGAGAAAACAAAACGCGATGAACTGGCGCTGAGAAAATCCATTGCGGAACGGGATGCGCGTATACGCCAGGGGGAAATGGGGTACATCAACCGCTCGCGTGCAACAGGCGTCAGCAAAGGTCCTGGGCAGCAGGAAGCCGTCAGCCGTCTGGCTGAAGAGCTGACAGGTAAAAAGCATACATCACCGAAAACGCGCTCTGCCGGGGAGAGGGAAGAGGAGCAGGCAAGAGAGGCTCTGCTTGCCCTTGAAGCTGAGCTCAGGACGCTGGAAAAACACAGCGGTGCGAATGAGAAAATTAGCCGGCAGCGCCGTGATTTATGGAAGGCGGAAAGTCAGTATGCGGTCCTGAAAGAGGCTGCCACGAAACGGCAGTTATCCGGGCAGGAAAAATCCCTGCTGGCCCATGAGAAAGAGACGCTGGAGTACAAACGCCAGCTGGCTGACCTGGGCGACAAGGTTGAACACCAGAAACGCCTGAATGAGCTGGCACAGCAGGCGGTGCGGTTTGAAGAGCAGCAGAGCGCGAAGCAGGCCGCCATCAGCGCAAAAGCCCGCGGTCTCACTGACCGTCAGGCGCAGCGGGAGTCTGAAGCGCAGCGTCTTCGGGACGTGTACGGTGATAATCCGCAGGCGCTGGCCCGGGTCACCGGGGCACTGAAACAGACATGGGCGGATGAAGACATGCTGCGCGGTGACTGGCTGGCCGGGCTGAAGTCCGGCTGGGGGGAGTGGGCGGAAAGTGCGACGGACAGTTTTTCGCAGGTTAAAAGTGCTGCCACGCAGACCTTTGACGGTATTGCACAGAATATGGCGGCGATGCTGACCGGTGCAGAGGCAGACTGGCGGGGATTCACCCGTTCGGTGCTGTCCATGATGACAGAAATCCTGCTTAAACAGGCCATGGTGGGCATTGTCGGGCGTATCGGCAGCGCCATTGGCGGTGCTTTCGGTGGTGGTGCATCTGCTTCCTCGGGGACGGCCATTGAGGCTGCGGCGGCGAACTTCCATTTCGCGACCGGAGGATTTACGGGGACGGGCGGCAAATATGAGCCTGCGGGGATAGTTCACCGCGGGGAGTTTGTTTTCACGAAAGAGGCAACCAGCCGGATAGGTGTGGGGAATCTTTACCGTCTGATGCGCGGCTATGCGGAAGGTGGTTATGTGGGTGGTGCCGGAAGTCCGGCGCAGATGCGGCGGGCGGAAGGTATTAATTTTAATCAGAACAATCACGTGGTGATTCAGAACGACGGCACCAACGGAC
>ENA-UOYZ01000196-UOYZ01000196.1-food-metagenome-genome-assembly--contig:-NODE-196-length-17340-cov-5.339948_pt1 | contig 17340 bp, 18 predicted proteins | sample MGYA00249881_ERZ772720 | MGnify/ENA primary metagenome ERZ772720 (study PRJEB29005, sample SAMN08379459) | food metagenome | isolation source: cheese spiked with Escherichia coli O103 | study: EMG produced...
CAGCCACCATGTGAACATCACTGCGCGTGGCGTAATACGAGGCATGCACTTTGTCCGCGACCTGCCCGGCGCCAATAATGGCGACGCGCAGAGGCGAAGGTGTAGTAGCACTCATCACGCTCGTCATCCTTAGCATTCACGCAAATAAGTGAGTGAGTCCTGATAAGCCTGAGCCGGATTGTCGGCGCGAACGCGGCACTCATACACCACATAACCCTGGTAGTTATCGGCACGCAGCTGATCGAACAGGCTGGCGAAATCGAGGCTGCCGCTGCCCGGTTGATAGCGGTGGTTATCAGCAATATGCACATGCCCCAGCAGATCGCGGTTCTGATGCAGCGCATCCGTCAGCGAGTCTTCTTCAATGTTCATATGATAGAAATCACCGATGATCTGCACGTGCTTGAGATCGTTCTCTTCGATATAACGACGCGCGTCTGCCAGGGTATTGATCATATGATCCTGGTAGCGGTTCAGCGGTTCCAGGTAGACGGTCGTACCGGTGCGTGCAGCAACTTCATCCAGCCAGCGCAGCGACGCGCTTACCGCTTTGCGGTCACCGTCCTGGCTGCGTGGGGAGGTCATTGGCGGCAAACGGAAGGTAAACATTCCCCAGGCCGCAGGCACGATAATGCCCTTTCCACCCACTTCCGCCAGGGCTTGCAGAATGCGTTCGATCTGCTGCAGCCCGTTGAGACGACGCTCTTCGATAAAGTCACCGATCCAGCCATCGTATCCGCCACATGCCGTCGTCACCGGCAGACCCGTGGCTTTGATAGCCGCTTTCACTTCGTCGAGGTTTTCAACCAGCAGTTTGCCGTCAATTTCGTAGCCATCAAAACCCATCGCTTTGATGTACTCGAATTTTTCCATGATGTTGGCTGGGAAAAAGGCCTGGTTTTGCGTTGCGATTTTCATGATTTGCTGTCCTTAGCTTAAAAAGTGACGCCCATTTTGATACTGAGTTCCGGATGCTGATCGACATACTTCATGTAGCTTTCCGGGCTGGTGGTGAAGGTCACGACCGGGTCAATCAGATCGTCACAGTTGAGATAACCGTTCATCAGCAATTCCCAGCAGGTCTCCTCGATACGCTTGCGGCTCCAGCGCGGGTAGTCCGGGTTGGGTTCGCTGCAGGCGCGGGAGAAAACAATCTTCGCGTTATTGAAGTGTGCTTCGCGGCCGAGGTTGAAACCCGCGGCAAATGGTTTAGCGAACGCAACGTAGGAGATGGTGCCGCCGTAGGCAAGTCCACGCAGCGCAGACTGCAGTGCATCCGCAAAACCGCTGGTCTCGATGATCACGTCCGCGCCCTGCTTGCCGGTCAGCTTTTTAATTTCCAGACCCACATCGGTACCGATTGGGTTCAGACAGTGATCTGCGCCATGACGGCGAGCGATCTCACAGCGGTGCTCGATAGGATCGACACCGATGACCACTGACGCACCGGCTTTTTTTGCCAGCTGAATGGCAATCTGTCCGATGGCGCCCAGACCGACCACCACCACAAAGTCGCCTACACGGACATTGGCATCACGCACGCCGCTCATGGCGAACTGCGCCGGATCGTAGCAAACAGCGTTTTTCCAGGATGCGCCCTGCGGCATTTTGCGCAGCTTGTAGTTGTTAACCGCATTGACAATGACCGTCTCCTGCAGTGGACCATAGCAACAGACGCTGTCGCCTGGCTGGTATTCCGTTACGTCAGCACCACATTCAATAATGTCGCCGACGATCATGTTCCCCAGCTGGAATTTACCGAATTCGATACCGCGCGCAGCGCCCTCTTCACGCGGCGTAAACATCTGCCACTCCGCGTTGAACTCTTCATCAATAAACGGGCTTGCCGCACGGAAATCCACAACTTCGGTACCGTGTTTTGGTGCACCAAAACGGGCACGAATTTTCACTTCATGTGCTTCCACAGCACGATCTTCATATTCCACGAGCGCCGCCACGCGAGGCGCTGTCGCAACTAACTTTTTCATAACTTGCTCCTGATAAAAAATTGGCCGCCTCAGCCCTTAACGCCACCGGCGGTCAAACCACTTTTAATAAAACGTTCAGAAAGTGCGTACATGATGACCACCGGAAGCGCCGTCACCAGCGATGCCGCCATCATGCGACCCCAGATATAATCTGGTGTGCTAAAGAGCGTGTTCAGACCGACCGGCAGCGTAAAGTTGCTGGCGCTGGACAGGAAAATGGAGGCAAACAGATAGTCGTTCCATGCCACCATGAAGCAGTAAACAAACACCGACACGAGTCCGGAAATCGCCAGCGGCACGGTAATGCGGAAGATGATTTGCAGGCGGTTCAGGCCATCCATCATCGCGGCCTCTTCTATTTCGTCCGGGATGGTGTCGAAATAGCTGCGCAGCATGAATACCGCCGTAGGCAATGTCTGGGTCACCATGGTGATGATCAGCGCCAGCTCCGTGTCATAAATGCCGAGCGCGGTGATGATCTTGAATAGCGGCACCACCAGCAAAATCCCGGAGAACATATAGACGGTGTAGAAGCTCGCATTGATCGTCGTGCGTCCTTTAAAGCGCAGTTTGGACAAGGCGTAAGCCCCCAGCGTGCCAAGGAACACCGCAATCACCGACGAGGTCAGCGATACCACCATGCTGTTGCGGAAGTAATCCACAAACGGGAAAATCAGCGGGTTAAAGATGTCGACATAATGCTGAAGCGTCCACGCCTGCGGCAAAATGGTCGGGTGCAGCGATATAGCCTCTTTCGCACTCTTAAACGACGTCATCAGCATCACGAAGAACGGGAACAGCGTGATGATCAGAAATACCGCCAGCCCCAGATAAAAACCAATACGGCTAAGTACGCGTTTATTTGTTGCCATTGAGGTTTACCCTTTTTCTGGTCAGCAGAATCACAGCGAAGATGATCACAAACAGCACCACAGAAATCGCTGCTGCTTTACCCAAGTCATTGAATGCGAATGCGGTTTTATAGAGATAGACGCCTAAAATATCGACCTTCGTGGTCAGCAGGTAGACATCCGCAAACATGTAGAACATCCAGATGGTTCGCAGCGTCACCACCGTAGCCAGCACTGGCATGATGGCGGGCAACGTCACGATACGAAAACGCTGCCAGGCGTTAGCCCCGTCCATCTCTGCGGCTTCGTACAACGATTTGTCTATGGTCTGCAAAATCGCCAGGAATGAAATGAAGGCGTACGGGAAGTAGCGCCAGATGGCGAACAGCACGACCAACACAAAGCTACTGCCGGGGTTGTCGAACCACAGCGGTGCCTGGTCATAAAGGTGCAGCAGATCAACGCCCAGGTAGTTCACAATGCCGTAGCCGTTGTTGAACATATATTTCCAGGCAAACACCAGGGAAATAGACGGCGTCACGTAGGATAAAATCACCAGTGAACGTGCCGTTTTGCGCATCCGAAATTCGCGATTAAAGAAGATCGCCACGGCCAGCCCCAGCCCGGTGCTGCCCATCACCACCAGCGCCGTGTACCAGAACGTCATCCACAGCGAGTGCCAGAATGCCGCATCACTGAGGATGCGAATATAATTGTCCAGCCCAACAAACACAGCGCTAATACGCGGGTTAAGCGGCAGTCGTAAGAAACTGATTTCAATATTGGAAATCATTGGCCAGGCCACCAGGCCCCCCAGCAAAATCAGGCTGGGGGCCAACAGCAGCATGGCGAAAGGCATATCTGATCGACCAGAAAACAACGTCTTCATAATTTCCTTCCGCAAAGCGCTCCTATCGTTGTGAAATCAGGTCAGTCAGTCGCTTCTGGCTATTGCTGAGCGTGGCGCTGAGATCTTGTTTACCCACCGTGACGTTATGCACCATGGAACTAATAATGCCGGACCCGGTGACATCGCCCATGCGGGTAAAGTTCTTGTCGCCCACAGCGCCAAACACCTGCACATTTGGGAACTGAGCAATCAGCTCATAAGGCAGTTGCCCAAACGCTTTAATGACCTCGTTGTTTTTCCAGGTATCCGTACCTACCACCAGCTTGTTCACCGGTAGCGCCGCACCAGGTGACATCATGACCCAGTCGGTTGCGTTTTGAGCCTGCTCCATCCACGTCACAAACTTTTCAGCCGCCTGCGTTTCACCTTCAGATTGCCCCGTGGTGATCGTCAGCGATGTGATCATGCCGTAGACTGCAGAGGTCTTTTCGGTAGGGACTACGAAGCCAAGATTGGCAGGGTTTCCATCATGGAATACCGCAGGCAGGATGTAGGTGGAATAAACCGCCATTGGTGCGGAACCGTTCATGAAGGCATCTTTGATCTCCATGACGTCGTTCGAGCCCGGCATGGTGGTCGCGGCCAGCGCTTTATAAAAAGAGAGCGCTTTCGCCATCTCAGGGGTATCGATTTCGACGCTCCCGTTGGCATCAAAAACGTTCGCGCCGCCGGAAAGTGCAAACTGAGAGAATGCCTGCTCGGTCATGACGCTTTCCGCGGTAGGCAACGCAATGCCGTAATGTTTTTTGGCCGGGTCGTTAAGTTTCTCACTGGCCTTCAGCAGTTGTTCCCAGTTGTGAGGCTCCTCAATACCCGCAGCAGCCAGCACATCTTTGTGATACCAGACGCCGGACAGCCAGGCACTCATTGGCACGCCCGTCCAGGCGGTACCGTCTTCGGTACGGACTACGCGCAGGATCCCGTCATAGAATGTGTTTTCGCCTACCGCTTTAATGGCTTCGCCAATCGCCTTGCGATCCAGCAGCTGTTCCTTATCCATGACTTTTGCGTAATCATGGCTGACTTCAATCACCTCAGGCAGCGCCCCGGTTCTCGCGAGCGTAATCACCTTGGTGTTGTAGGCGTCTTCTTCCACCGGCACCTGTTTCACCGTGATGCCAGGGTTCTCTTTTTCAAATTTCTCGATCAGTTTCGTAATAACCGCCTGACGCTCCTGCTCTACTGAAGAGTGCATAAACTCAATGGTCACAGCAGACGTTTTATCATCCTTACAGCCTGTTAACAGGGCGCACGAAACCAGTGCTGATAACAGCACAATTTTGGGCATTTTCATTTAAGGGTCCTTTTTTAGTTTTCTTTAATCCACATAACCTGCCATGGATTGAGGGTCAGTTCCGTACCGTCAATAGCCTGTCCTGATAGCAATTCCACACCGGAAAGTACTTTCTCGTAAACGGTATGAACGTTATGACTAAAATTAAATAGCGCGGTAATTCTTTCACCATTATCAGCCACGCGAACAATTTTAAGAATCTGTTCATCAAGTGATTCAAACATTGCCTGAGCATCAGGATGAAATGCGCGTTCCCCACGACGAATAGCAATAAACTCGCTTAAACGGGAATAGATTTTATGGCGAATGCTTTGTTTATTATTGAGCTCAAGGTCAACCTGACCGGCGGTGTATTTCTTGCGGTTTATCGCGCGGTTATAGCCGAGGCGTTCAACGCCTTCATAATCGTTACGCGAGCCAAGAATGCTTTGAATATATACGGCAGGTACACCCGGGAAACTCAGCAGTACAGCATGCGCCAGAATAAACCGCGCAATACGTTCATCATCCGGGCTGTCTTGCGAGCTTAATGCGTCCAGATAGGTCACATTGGTTTCGTAAGGACTGCGCGTTCCGTCAGGATTATTTTTCCAGTTAACCAGCGCCCCTTCCTGCTGAAGTTTTTCAACCAGTGACAGTATTTCTGACTCCGGAAGAATGCCGCGTAACGGGTTCAGGCCGATACCGTCATGAGACGACAGGAAGTTGAACCAGGTCGTTTTTGTTGAAGGCAGCGCCAGCGACCCCGCCCACTGGCAAAGCGCTTTTACATCCTGACGATGAACAGCATGCAGCACCAGCGGTGGCAAGGAGAACTGATAGACCATCTGGGCTTCATTTTCACCATCACCGAAGTACGAGATATTGTCTTTATGCGGGACGTTTGTCTCGGTAATGATCACCGTGCCGGGTGCCACAGCGTCGGTAATCGCACGGAAAAGCTGGATAAGGCAGTGTGTCTGCTCAAGATGGATGCAGCTGGTTCCTGGTATCTTCCACATAAACCCAACGGCGTCGAGGCGAATGTAACGCGCCCCTTCCGCCAGGTAATGGAGCAGTACGTCAACCATCGCAATCAGTACCTGAGGCGAGGCGAAGTTGAGATCGATCTGGTCATCACTGAACGTGGTCCAAAGATGACGCACGCTTCCATCATGCAGCTTAAATGGCGTCAGCAGCGGTAATGCACGAGGCCGCGTCACGGCAGATAAATCAATTTCAGGATCGACAGAAATAAAGAAATCGTCAAAGCCCGGCTTCTGCGCAAGATAATTAGCAAACCATTCACTTTTTGCTGACATATGGTTGCACACGAAGTCAAACATTAAGCTGGCAGACTGTTTTAATTCAGCAACATCCTGCCAGCTTCCGGTTTCAGGCGCGACGCTGTGGTAATCAATAACGGAAAATCCGTCATCAGAGGACCACGGATAAAAAGGTAAAAGATGGACATGGGAAAACGTGCGGGCAAGCCATTCATTATAAAAGCGGGTAAACACCGGCAACGCTTTCTCCCCTTTCGCGGAGAACTGATCGGCGTAAGTAATCAGGACAACATCTTTTTCATCCCAGCCTGATTTGCGCTTTTCTGTAATATCAATAGCGGCTTGCTCAAGCTTTGATAATAACACGTCTAAATGTGCGTCAGAAAATGATTCACCGTAGATATGATTGATAAGTTTTTTAATTTTTGCGTTCACTTTATTTTCCATGGTAGCGGTCCCACGAAGGGCAATCTACTCCCATGAAAAATATCTGTCAACGAAGCGGGAGGCTGAAAAACGCAATTCCAAAGCGGCTCTGCTCAGTATTGTGAGCTGCCGCAAAGAAAGCACATTAAAGGGAGGGAAATGTTTGAGACGGCGCCAGCCCTTATCTGGGAAAGTAGGGGCTGACGCGCGTGTGAATTAGCGAGATAAGTAACGGCGCGATAGCCGTTTTGCCACTTTTTGCAGCATTGGTTCGAGCGCTACGGCCAGCAACATTCTGACCGGCTTACGGGCAACAGATTTGATCGCCCAACCCGCCACACCTGCCGGGCCGTAACGTAATGCCGTCATCAGAACCAGCTTACCTGCGATTTTCAGGCCGGGTTTTACCTTATGACCGGCCTGTTGCCAGTTTTGCTTCATATAAATTCTCTCTTAAAGCTGACGAAAACGACTTCTCAGCGTAAAGGTATCCGACGTGACATAACGTTCCATTTCACGTAACCGCTTCTCCCCTGCGGCCAGTTGCTCGTCAACCGCGTTCAGAAGATCGTTACTGGTTGGCGCACTTTCTGCGGCCAGTTCTCCGTCGGGCATGGGATCAAGGACAAACGACAGTACGATGTATGCCACGAACGTGATAAACGCCAGACCGAAGAAAATAGACAGTACCGTCACTACACGAACCAGTTTTACTGGAACGTCAAGATAGTGTGCCAGCCCGGCACAAACGCCACGCACCATCCCCTGCTGTGGGATTCGCCACAACTTTTTGTTCAGATTCAGTCCGGTCATTAACGATCCCTCCAGTTTGGATGTTCTGCATCCAGGATCGCTTCCAGCGCCTGAATGCGGTCACGCATCTTATTCGCCTGTTCGGTAAGCTGCGCAAGACGTTGCTGTTCACTCTGGGAAAGATCGCCTTGTGAAGAACGGTTGCTGTAGTGCAGCCATAGCCAAATCGGCAAAACAAACAGCACGAAAATCGTCAGGGGAATGGCCAGAAAAAGCGCGCTCATGTGTACTCCTTGTCTTAGGATGCATAGCGGCACGCTCAGGTGCCGCAACAGTATTATTGGTTATCTTGCTTCATTTTGGCTTTCAATGCCGCCAGCTGCTCGCTGATTTCATCGTCCGCTTTCAGGTCGGCAAACTGTTGATCCAGTGACTTTTGCTTCCCGATGCTGTGGCTTTCTGCTTCCGCTTCCATCTGATCGATGCGACGCTCGAAGGACTCAAATCGCGCCATGGCCTCATCCAGTTTGCCGCTGTCCAGCTGACGGCGTACGTCGCGGGAAGAGCTGGCCGCCTGATGACGCAGCGACAGCGCCTGCTGACGTGCGCGGGTTTCGCTCAGTTTATTTTCGAGCTCACCAATCTCTTTTTTCATGCGGGTGAGCGTGTCATCCACCAGCGTCACTTCATGCTCAAGCGTCGCGACCATGTCCGTCAGCTTCTGTTTTTCAATCAGCGCCGCACGAGCCAGATCTTCTTTATCTTTACGCAGGGCGAGTTCCGCTTTTTCCTGCCATTCATTGAGCTGGGCGGTAGCCTGCTCAATCCGGCGCGTTAACTGTTTTTTCTCAGCAAGCGCGCGAGCAGAGGTAGAACGCACTTCAACCAGCGTGTCTTCCATCTCCTGAATCATCAGACGCACCAGCTTTTGCGGGTCTTCCGCCTTTTCCAGCAGTGAGTTGATGTTGGCGTTCACGATGTCGGCAAAACGAGAAAAAATACCCATAATAAAAATCCTCTTATTTCTGTGGTCGGGCAATGCCCTGCTGTTGAGATAATACAATTCCCGTGCCAGTTTTTTATCCTATTGATTTTGCTTGATGTGTTTGATTTATACGCAATGAAGAACTATGCTGACCTGGTGAATATCGCTAAGGAGTGGTTAATTTCATCATGGCTGGATACAAAGACAATTTACTCGGGGAAGCAAACAGCTTTCTGGAGGTGCTGGAACAGGTGTCCCGCCTTGCACCGCTCAACAAGCCGGTGCTGATTATCGGCGAGCGCGGCACGGGTAAGGAACTGATTGCCAACCGCCTGCACTATTTATCCGGACGCTGGGACGGCCCCTTTATCTCGTTAAACTGCGCGGCGCTAAATGAAAACCTGCTCGATACAGAGCTTTTCGGCCACGAAGCAGGCGCCTTTACCGGCGCCCAGAAGCGCCATCCGGGACGGTTTGAGCGCGCCGACGGCGGTACGCTGTTTCTTGATGAACTCGCCACCGCGCCCATGCTGGTGCAGGAAAAACTGCTGCGCGTCATTGAGTATGGCGAACTGGAGCGCGTCGGCGGTAGCCAGCCGCTGCAGGTTAACGTGCGTCTGGTGTGCGCCACCAACGCCAATCTGCCGGAGAGGGTCGCGGAGGAGAAATTCAGAGCCGATCTGCTCGACCGCCTGGCCTTTGACGTTGTTCAGCTTCCCCCCCTGCGCGAGCGAAGAAGTGACATTATGCTGCTCGCAGACCAGTTTGCGATTCAGATGTGCCGCGAGCTCGGCCTGCCTCTGTTCCCCGGCTTCAGCGATTATGCAAAGGAGACGCTACTGGCCTATCACTGGCCGGGAAATATTCGCGAACTGAAAAACGTCGTGGAGCGCTCTGTCTACCGCCACGGCAGCAGCGAGGCGGAACTGGATAACATCATTATCGATCCTTTTCAGCGTCATGCGCCGCCGGTCACCGCCCCCGCATCGTCTGGCCACGCCCCCGCCCGCCCGCTTGATTTACGTCAGTTCCAGCACGACCAGGAACAACAATTGCTGGAGCAAAGCCTGAAGACGGCGAAATATAACCAGAAACGGGCGGCTGAACTCCTGGGTCTGACCTACCATCAGTTACGGGCATTGCTCAAAAAGCATCAAATGCGCTGACAATATCGGCACTTACCCGCAGACATTTTTACGAAGCAGGCGTAAGTGCGATACACTTTGCAGATCGAACCTAAAAACCTTAAAAATTATGCGTCTGGTTTTATCGTCCTTTTTTGCACTCGGTCTGTTCAGCAGCATGGCTTTTGCCGCGCCGGGGCAGACTTCGCAGCCTGACATCCGTGACAGTGGCTTCGTCTATTGCGTGAGCGGCCAGGTGGATACCTTCAACCCGCAAAAAGCGGGCAGCGGCCTGATTGTCGATACGCTTGCCGCGCAATTGTATGACCGTCTGCTTGATGTCGACCCGTACACCTACCGTCTGGTCCCTGAGCTTGCGGAAAGCTGGGAAGTGCTGGACAACGGTGCAACCTACCGCTTCCACCTGCGCAATGATGTCGCGTTTCAGCGCACGCCGTGGTTTACCCCCACGCGCAAGCTGAATGCGGACGATGTGGTCTTTACCTTCCAGCGGATCTTTAACCGCAATCACCCGTGGCATAACGTCAACGGGGATCATTTCCCTTACTTCGACAGTTTGCAGTTTGCCGACACGGTTAAGAGCGTGCGTAAGCTGGATAACCGAACGGTTGAATTTACGCTAACGCGCCCGGATGCCTCCTTCCTCTGGCATCTGGCGACCCACTATGCGTCCGTCATGTCAGCTGAATATGCGTCGCAGCTTGCGAAAAAAGATCGCCAGGAGTTGCTCGATCGCCAGCCGGTGGGCACCGGTCCGTTCCAGCTGGCGGAATACCGTGCGGGGCAATATATCCGCCTGCAGCGTCATGAACATTTCTGGCGCGGCACGCCGCTGATGCCGCAGGTGGTGGTTGACCTCGGCTCCGGCGGAACGGGACGTCTCTCAAAACTGCTCACCGGGGAATGTGACGTGCTCGCCTGGCCTGCCGCCAGCCAGCTCACTATTTTGCGTGACGATCCGCGTCTGCGTCTGACGCTACGCCCGGGAATGAACATCGCTTATCTGGCCTTTAACACGGACAAGCCACCGTTGAACAACCCTGCCGTCCGTCATGCCCTGGCGCTGGCGATTAACAACCAGCGTCTGATGCAGTCGATCTACTACGGCACGGCGGAAACCGCGGCCTCTATTTTACCGCGCGCCTCGTGGGCCTACGACGGTGAAGCTAAAATTACGGAATACAATCCGGCAAAAGCACGCGAACAACTGAAAGCGCTGGGCGCGGAAAACCTCACCCTCCAGCTTTGGGTGCCGACCAGTTCCCAGGCGTGGAACCCGAGCCCGCTGAAAACGGCCGAACTGTTGCAGGCAGATATGGCACAGGTGGGCGTCAAGGTGATCATCGTGCCGGTTGAAGGCCGTTTCCAGGAGGCGCGCCTGATGGACATGAATCACGATCTTACCCTGACCGGCTGGGCTACCGACAGTAACGACCCGGACAGTTTTTTCCGGCCGCTGCTGAGCTGTGCGGCGATCAACTCGCAGACCAACTACGCTCACTGGTGTAACCGGGAGTTTGACGCCGTGCTGCAAAAAGCGCTCTCTTCCCAACAGCTGGCCGCACGCATCGATGCTTATGATGAAGCGCAGAAAATCCTCGCCGAGGAGTTGCCCGTGCTGCCGCTGGCCTCTTCCCTGCGTCTCCAGGCCTATCGCTATGATATTAAAGGTCTGGTGCTGAGTCCGTTCGGCAATGCCTCGTTCGCGGGCGTCTCACGCGAAAAAGAACAAGAGGTGAAAAAACCATGATTATTTTTACCTTGCGCCGACTCCTGCTGCTGCTGGTGACGCTCTTTCTGCTGACCTTTGTCGGTTTCAGCCTGAGCTATTTTACGCCGCACGCCCCGCTTCAGGGCTCATCGTTGTGGGATGCTTGGCTGTTTTGGTTTAACGGTCTGCTGCACTGGGATTTCGGGGTGTCCAGCATCAACGGGCAGCTTATCTCCGACCAGTTGAAAGAGGTTTTTCCGGCCACGATGGAGCTGTGCATTCTGGCCTTCGGTTTTGCCCTGATGGTGGGGATCCCCGTGGGTATGCTGGCCGGGATCTATCGCAACAAATGGCAGGATAAGTTCATCAGCGCCCTCGCCCTGTTAGGCTTCTCCATCCCGGTATTCTGGCTGGCGCTGCTGTTAACGCTCTTCTTCTCGCTGACAATGGGCTGGCTACCGGTCTCGGGGCGTTTCGACCTGCTCTACACGGTGAAAACGGTGACGGGTTTTGCCATTATTGACGCCTGGCTGTCCGATTCAGTGTGGCGTCATGAGATGATCGTCAGCGCCGTGCGCCATATGGTGTTGCCGGTACTGACGCTGGCCGTCGCCCCGACCACGGAAGTAATTCGCCTGATGCGCCTGAGCACCATCGAGGTGTTTGACCAGAACTATGTCAAAGCCGCCGCCACGCGGGGTTTGTCACGCCTGACCATCCTGCGCCGCAACGTTCTCCATAACGCGCTACCGCCGGTGATTCCGCGTCTGGGGCTGCAGTTCTCCACCATGCTCACTCTGGCGATGATCACCGAGATGGTCTTTAGCTGGCCAGGGCTGGGACGATGGATGATCAACGCTATTCGCCAGCAGGACTACGCCGCTATTTCAGCGGGTGTGATGGTGATTGGTTCGCTGGTGATTATTGTTAACGTGTTGTCCGATATTTTGGGTGCGATGGCTAACCCGTTGAAGCATAAGGAATGGTATGCCTTACGATAACGTATACAGTGAAAAGCGCACACCCGGTGCGCTGCGTACCGTGTGGCGTAAGTTCTATGGTGACACCACGGCGATGATCGGCCTTTATGGCTGCGCCGGGCTGGTATTACTCTGCCTCTTTGGCTCGTGGTTTGCCCCGTATGGCATTGACCAGCAGTTCCTCGGCTATCAGCTTCTGCCGCCTTCCTGGTCACGCTACGGCGAAGTCTCTTTCTTCCTCGGCACCGACGACCTCGGACGTGACGTATTGAGCCGCCTGTTAAGCGGCGCTGCTCCGACGGTGGGTGGTGCATTTGTGGTCACGCTTGCGGCGACAGTCTGTGGACTGGCGCTCGGTATTTTTGCGGGATCCACGCATGGCCTGCGTTCGGCGGTACTGAACCACATTCTGGACACCCTGCTGTCGATTCCGTCTCTGCTGCTGGCGATCATTGTGGTTGCTTTTGCCGGACCGCATCTGTCGCATGCGATGTTTGCCGTCTGGCTGGCAATCCTGCCCCGCATCGTGCGCTCGGTTTACAGCATGGTGCATGACGAGCTGGAAAAAGAGTATGTCGTCGCCGCCCGTCTGGACGGCGCGACCACCTTCAACATCCTGTGGTTTGCCGTTCTGCCGAATATCGCCGCCGGGCTGGTCACCGAGATCACCCGTGCGCTGTCGATGGCGATTCTCGATATTGCTGCGCTCGGCTTCCTCGACCTTGGCGCCCAGTTGCCGTCACCTGAATGGGGCGCAATGCTCGGTGACGCGCTGGAGTTAATCTACGTGGCGCCGTGGACAGTCATGCTGCCGGGGGCGGCGATTATGGTGAGCGTGTTGCTGATCAACCTGCTGGGCGACGGTATTCGCCGTGCAATTAACGCGGGGGTGCAATAATGCCACTTCTTGATATCCGCAACCTCACCATCGAATTCAAAACCGGTGAAGGCTGGGTTAAGGCCGTCGATCGCATCAGTATCACGCTTGCTGAGGGTGAAATTCGCGGGCTGGTGGGTGAATCTGGCTCAGGGAAAAGCCTGATCGCCAAAGCTATCTGCGGCGTGGCGAAAGACAACTGGCGCGTGACCGCCGACCGTATGCGCTTCGACGACATTGACCTGCTGCGCCTCTCCCCGCGCGAGCGGCGTAAGCTGGTTGGTCACAACGTCTCGATGATCTTCCAGGAGCCGCAATCCTGTCTCGATCCGTCCGAGCGCGTGGGTAAACAGCTCATGCAGAACATCCCCGGCTGGACCTATAAAGGCCGCTGGTGGCAGCGTTTCGGCTGGCGTAAACGTCGCGCCATCGAACTGTTGCACCGCGTCGGTATCAAAGATCATAAAGACGCGATGCGCAGCTTCCCGTATGAGCTTACCGACGGTGAATGTCAGAAGGTGATGATTGCTATCGCGCTGGCTAATCAGCCGCGCTTGTTGATTGCGGATGAACCCACCAACGCGATGGAGCCGACCACGCAGGCGCAAATTTTCCGCCTGCTGTCACGTCTGAACCAGAACAACAACACCACCATTTTGCTGATCAGCCATGACCTGCAGATGTTAAGCAAATGGGCGGACAAAATTGATGTGATGTACTGCGGGCAAACGGTCGAAACCGCCCCCAGCGAAGACCTGATCAACGCCCCGCATCATCCGTATACGCAGGCGCTTATCCGGGCTATTCCTGATTTTGGCAGCGCCATGCCGCACAAGAGCCGCCTGAATACCTTGCCAGGGGCGATTCCGCTGCTGGAATCCTTGCCGATAGGCTGCCGTCTTGGGCCTCGTTGCCCATATGCTCAGCGTAAATGTATTGAGACACCACGCCTGACCGGCGCCAAAAATCATCTTTACGCCTGTCATTTCCCGCTGAACATGGAGAGAGAGTGAAATGGTCGAAACCTTACTGGAAGTCCGCAACCTGAGTAAGACCTTTCGCTATCGTACGGGGCTGTTTCATCGTCAGACTGTCGAGGCGGTAAAGCCGCTAAGTTTTACCCTGCGTGAAAAACAGACGCTGGCGATTATTGGCGAAAACGGTTCCGGGAAATCGACGCTGGCGAAGATGCTTGCCGGCATGGTAGAGCCTACCGCTGGAGAAGTGTTGATTGACGATCATCCTCTGGCGTTTGGGGATTACTCTTTCCGCAGCCAGCGTATCCGCATGATCTTCCAGGATCCGTCAACCTCGCTCAATCCCCGCCAGCGTATTTCGCAGATTCTGGATTTTCCTCTGCGTTTGAACACCGAGCTGGAGCCCGAGGCGCGACGAAAGCGCGTCTTTGAAACGCTGCGCATGGTGGGACTGTTACCGGATCACGAAAGCTACTATCCGCATATGCTGGCCCCCGGCCAGAAACAGCGCCTGGGTCTGGCGCGCGCATTGATTTTGCGCCCGAAGGTAATCATTGCCGACGAAGCGCTTGCCTCGCTGGATATGTCGATGCGTTCGCAACTGATTAACCTGATGCTGGAGTTGCAGGAAAAACAGGGTATCTCCTATATCTACGTTACCCAACATCTCGGAATGATGAAGCACATCAGCGACCAGGTGATGGTGATGCACCAGGGGGAAGTTGTCGAGCGTGGCAGCACGGCGGATGTGATGGCCTCTCCGCTTCATGAGCTGACGAAACGACTGATTGCCGGTCATTTCGGTGAAGCGCTGACCGCCGATGCGTGGAGAAAGGACCGCTAAGCACAACGGTAACCCCCCCGCTAAATCAAGGATTAAATAACCTGCGTACGTTATTTAATCCTTTTAATTTTCGTCTCCATCCTTGCTCCATATTTTACGCAATATCCATCAACAGTTCTTCTCCAGAATATCAGGACATTACGGAGGAGAAAAAATGATCACCGCCACTTATGTTCTAAAATACACTGAGTATCTCATCAGAAAATGTCGTTCATTTTTAATGACGGACCTGCACTTCCATACTGTGAGGCTCAGGAGAACAACCGGGAAAACCCCTGACATTAAATCACCCTCGACGTTGAGTGAAAAAATATGCCATCGTCTGGTCTATGACCATAATAACGTCTATACAATGCTTGCCGATAAACTCGCCGTTCGGGAATACGTTTCTTCCAGAACTACGCGCGTGAAAACGGTGCCATTACTTGGTGTTTATACCAGGGCGTCGCAAATTGATTTTTCAGTACTTCCTGACAAATTCGTCCTTAAGTGCAACCATGACAGTGGTAGCACAATAATATGTACCGACAAAGCGCACTTTAATGACAGGGAAGCCTGTAAAAAACTGAGCCTCGCGTTAAAGAAAAATCTGTACTACACCACGCGCGAATGGCAGTACAAAAACATTACGCCGAGTATACTTTGCGAGCCATTTGTCGATCTCTTCGACGATGCTGACAGGAATACAACGCCCGAAATGTTGAGGATCCATTGCTTTCATGGCGTTGCCCACTATGTTGAAGCGGATTTTACGGATGATAACGGGAAAGGGTTTATCAACGTTTATGACAGGCACTGGAACTTACAACCTTTCCAGATGGAATATCCGAATACTTCAGCAGATCCTGGCGAACCGCTTTTATTCCGAGAAGCATTGTTGGCCTCCCAGGAGCTGGCGCAGGGAATTGATTACTGCCGCGTTGATCTTATGCTAAAAAAAGATGAAATCTATTTCAGTGAAATAACCCTAAGCCCGAGACGCGGTAAACTGACGATTACCCCACAGGAATGGGATGCTAAGCTAGGACAAATATGGCATTTATCGCCAGCAAGCACATTTAATCTGCCGCTGAAACTCACGGGTCGGGCCAGGTGAGTTTAAATATTGAGTGGTTTTGCTTTGATAAGGTATAAGTGACATCGCCACCATGGGCCAGCATGATGGCTTTTACCACCGATAAGCCTAAACCACACCCTTCAGGATTCAATGCCCTGGCGCCATTATCCCGCTGAAAAGGCTGAAATAAAAAATCGTGGAACGCCTCAGGGATGCCCGGTCCGCCATCCTGAATAAGAATATAATTGCCTTTATCAGACACGCCATTTTTGACAATGATCGTCCGAGAGGTTGAATAGTGTAATGCGTTGTCAAACAAAACGGCCAGACACTGGTTGATACGCAACGGATCGAACACACAATGCTGCTCCCTCAACGCTGTCTTTATCGTAAACTGATTACGTTTAAATTCGGGCATGAACGTATCAAGCGCGTCCTGTATTGTCCCTTTGAGATCCGTTCTGGATTTAGACAACGTATAACCCGCCCCACCGTCAGAGCTGACAACCCGTAGATCTTCAATCAGGCGGGTTAACCCCTCGGTCTGCCTGAGAAGATTATTAAAAAGCACCGGATCCGGTTCAAAAACGCCGTCTACCAGACCCTGAAGTCGTCCGCGTAAAATCGTGACCGGGGTTCTGAGTTCATGGGCAATGGCGGCATTCCAGGATTTACGCTGCATATCCAGCGTCTGCAGTTTTTCCGCCATTTCATTGAAATCCATGACCAGGTGATTGATCTCTCCCAGCCTGGAACTGGCACAATAAGCCCGGGCATCCAGTTGGCCCTGCGAAATTTTTTTCAGGCTGGACGCGACCGCGTTTAGCGGGGTGAGTATCCGCGAGGAAAGTTTGATCGTTAAAAAAACCGCGAATATCAGACTGATTGTTGTTGCTGTCCCGATCCACACCCAGTCCCACAGGGTCATCTGCTCGTCTTCCCCCGCCGCAGCGCCGCCGGGGAGGTGATCCAGAATAAAGGAGTAAAAAAACCAGGAACCCAGTATTGAAATGGCAATGATCGTAAACGTCAGCAACATCATGTACGTTAAGATCTGACGACTCAGGACAGACTCTCTGTTCATTTTTTCTCCCCAAGCCGGTAACCCATGCCCCTGATGCTCTCAGGGACGCCGTAAAGCCCCGCGAGCTCAAGTTTTTTACGCAGCTTGCTCATATGGCTATCTACTGTTCTGTCGAGGGTATCACCTTCCGGAAGACATGCGTTGAGTAACTCTTCGCGGGAGCAGACCTTTCGCGGATATCTGACCAGATACG
>ENA-UOYZ01000206-UOYZ01000206.1-food-metagenome-genome-assembly--contig:-NODE-206-length-16900-cov-45.155061_pt1 | contig 16900 bp, 17 predicted proteins | sample MGYA00249881_ERZ772720 | MGnify/ENA primary metagenome ERZ772720 (study PRJEB29005, sample SAMN08379459) | food metagenome | isolation source: cheese spiked with Escherichia coli O103 | study: EMG produced...
ATTTAAAAGGCATTGCATTATCATCACCGCTACCTGCAGATGCATTTGTACGAAAATTGTTAGCTTCATTAAAACAAGTCTAAAAATCAGAACCACCCATATAGCGGGTGGTTCTGATTTTTTTAATATCACCTGGTAAATATTATACCATTTTCATTTGATATGAATTTTCTTAAAATTGATATCAGCGAAGATTATAATTTTCGAGTGCGCAAAACCTGTCCGATTTGTTAAACAACAAAAAGATTAAGGGTTTATTGGTATGAAATAAGAAAAAAACCTCCTTTGAATTCAAAGGAGGAGAAAAATAAGGCTTACTTCAAGTCACCCCCACTATCAATGGAAGTTTCTTATTTATACATGTTCTTAATGTTAAATGTGATGTGTAAATTCCTAAATTTAAATCTATTGCCCATTTTGGGGTAAATTTCTTTGCTCAAGGGTAATTGTCATGGCGGTCACCAAACAATAACGTAGCTGGCGAAGTTCCATTGCGATTCTCCGGAGAAGGCTGGGATATTTACATTAAATCAACATGCTGTCAGAAGAAAGCACTGAGTAGAGAATGGCGCGCATAACAAAACAACCGACAGGTTGACTTTTCAGAATAGGGGCAGTTTGGTGATCGTCACCAGTATATGGGGTTTGAGGGCCAATGGAACGAAAACGTACGTTAAGGAGATAATTCGTTGTTTATATTTAAATTTAGAGCTCTCAGTTCCCCTTTTAAAATATCCTCTGGCAACGTGAATGTATAATGGCCCAACATATTGATATGCCCGTGCATCAGGGGAGATAGCCGAGCGATATCTTCATCTATAATTTCTTCGCCATTACGGCGCATCCAGCTCAACGCTTCCTCCATATAGAGCGTGTTCCACAGAACCACTGCATTAGTAACCAGGCCCAGCGCCCCCAGTTGATCTTCCTGCCCTTCACGATAACGCTTTCTGATCTCTCCGCGTTGTCCGTAACAAATCGCACGAGCCACAGCGTGGCGGCCTTCTCCTCGATTAAGCTGCGTCAGGATCCGCCGACGATAATCTTCATCATCAATATAATTGAGGAGATATAGCGTTTTGTTTACACGCCCTACTTCCATAATTGCCTGTGCCAGTCCTGATGGGCGCGAGCTTTTCAGTAAAGAGCGAATGAGTTCTGACGCATGAATTGTACCCAACTTCAGCGAACCAGCGGTTCGCATCATCTCATCCCACTGACTCTCCGCTTTTGACAGATCTGCATATCCTCGGGCCAACTTATCCAGTACTCCGTAGTTTGCCGATTTATTCACCCGCCAGAACACCGCCTCACCTGCATCGGCAAGCCGGGGGGAAAACTGATACCCCAGTAGCCAGAACAGACCGAAAATAATATCGCTGCTACCCGCAGTGTCTGTCATGATTTCAACTGGATTCAGCCCTGTCTGCTGCTCAAGAAGTCCTTCCAGTACAAAAATCGAATCCCGTAATGTACCGGGTACCACAATGCCATGGAACCCAGAGTACTGATCAGATACGAAGTTATACCAGGTGATGCCTCGTCCAGAACCAAAATATTTTCTGTTAGATCCTGAGTTGATGGTCTTCACTGGTGTGACAAAGCGCATGCCGTCAGCTGATGCCACTTCTCCACCTCCCCAACGACCAGCAAGCTCCAGTGTGGACTGAAAATCAACCAGGCGGGCATTGGCGCTGACCAGCGTTTCTGCACGAAGGTAATTCTGTTTCACCCAACTGAGCCGATGGCGGGTCAGTGCTGGTATATTGTGCTTTATCAGCGGTTCCAGTCCGATATTACAGGCTTCAGCCATCAATACCGCACATAAACTGATGTGCAAATCTTGCGCTCGAGCACCAGATTCACTGACATGCGCAAACTCATGTGTAAATCCTGTCTGGGCATCTATCTCAAGTAACAGTTCCGTTAAATCTACCGGTGGGAGTAGCTGTTTGATCCGATTATTTAGACGAAGCAATGATGGTGGCTCTTCCTGTTTCTCCAGACAACTGATAGTCAGGGATGGATATTTACCTTCATTACAGATATGAACTTCCGCATTCTTTTCAAATCGTGATGCCACGGCTTTCCAGGTCTCATCCAGCTGAATAGCCAGTTGTTGCACACCTTTACGTCCATCGACAGGATGTCCCAGTGCCCGACAGACAGGAATACGCTGAGTCTGCCACTCTTCACCTTGCAACAACTTCTCGCGAGGATCTCCCCAGCGATCACTGTTTTCAAGCCAGATGTCCCGGCGGCGCAGTGCATCCTGAAGGCGTTCCAGCAAACATAGTGAATAACCTGCACGCTGTATCCGTCCCTCCGCATCGTATACGAGGCGTTTCCAGGGACCGGTGATAATATGTTCAGGCGCATCATCAAGGATGCGCTTTTTCGAACCATTCAGTTCTGCCAGATAATGAATCGCAGCCAGTACATGTTCACCTGCCGGTGCCGCACGGAAATGCAGGTCCCGCAACACCGCCGGAAGAAAACGTTTAACCCGACCGTACTGCTCAACCATTTCGTCATGGAAATTATTGTTCTGTGGACGAGCAAGTTCATTAACCTTGCTTACAGATTCTGCCAGTCTGTTTTTGGGTACGCACTTGAAGATAACCTGCCTGAGATCTGGGACATCTGTATTATCATCCAGCAACAATGCACATGCCCGCGCCAGTAACAATGCGGCCTGATCAAGATCTTTCAGTGTCCTGAGTCTTTTTTTTTGCCCGGTTTTCTTTGCTTCGCGGATAATGTCCAGAATTAGCATATCAAGCACATCAACGGCATCGTCTAATGCCGTTATTTCCTGTGCTTTAACGAATGCAGTAAGTACAGCAAGCTTTCTCTGCTGTGGCATTCGAGCGATATATTTTACCGACGCCATGCCAGCATAACGAGCCAGATTACGCAGTTGAATGGCAGGCAGACCGGAAAAGTTCAGTCGGGAAAACTCAAGACTTCGTAATCGGATATATCGTTCCAGCGCTTCATTAAACGCAGGTCCACTGACTGTAACAGGGCCTTTTTTCAACTGTTCCAGTGCTGATACACGCTGACCTTCCGGAATGACCAGAAGCTCCATCACTTGAGCTGCCTGCCATTTGTTCGGCAGTGCGGCCAGCTTTTTCCACAGCCGCTGATTTGCCCTTTCACGAATTTCACTGATGAGACGTACTAGTGTGGTTGCTCCGGGCAGTAATACCTTATTTTGAAGCAACCATGCAGTGGCAAAATCAAACATCAGACCCGGTCGCTCATTACTGAGCCACGCCCGGGTATATAGCAGACGCTTCAGGCGGAAAGACCATGGAAAATCACCAAATTCATGATAGCCGTAATATTCCTTAATTAATGCAGTATGTTCTCTAAGGGTAGTGTCCCGTTCAGCATAGCGGGAGAGAACTTCTGGACGGTGGATATTAAGCTGTACCGCGACAAAATGTTGAACACCAGGCAGAACCTGAGTTAAATCCGTCAGAAATGTTCCCAGAAAACGGGCTGTGGTGAGCTGAAGCGCAATGCCCAGCCTATTATGTTTGCCCCGTCGTTGGTTAATGAAGGCCAGATCCCGTTCATCAAGATGAAAATAGCGCGCCAGTTGCACGTCATTAGGTTCTGCAGCATAACAACCGTAATTCTGTTTTTGGTCAGAGGTTAGAAAGTCGACAGGCATATCAGGCTCCCTACCTGACAGTTATTCATTAACAATTTTGCAACCGTCCGAAATATTATAAATTATCAGACATAGTAAAACGGCTTCGTTTGAGTGTCCATTAAATCGTCATTTTGGCATAATAGACACATCGTGTCTGATATTCGATTTAAGGTACATTTTTATGCGAATTTTTGGTTATGCGCGGGTCTCAACCAGCCAGCAGTCCCTCGATATTCAGATCAGAGCGCTCAAAGATGCAGGGGTAAAAGCTAACCGCATCTTTACCGACAAGGCATCCGGCAGTTCAACAGATCGGGAAGGGCTGGATTTGCTGAGGATGAAGGTGGAGGAAGGTGATGTCATTCTGGTGAAGAAGCTCGACCGTCTTGGCCGCGACACCGCCGACATGATCCAACTGATAAAAGAGTTTGATGCTCAGGGTGTAGCGGTTCGGTTTATTGACGACGGGATCAGTACCGACGGTGATATGGGGCAAATGGTGGTCACCATCCTGTCGGCTGTGGCACAGGCTGAACGCCGGAGGATCCTAGAGCGCACGAATGAGGGCCGACAGGAAGCAAAGCTGAAAGGAATCAAATTTGGCCGCAGGCGTACCGTGGACAGGAACGTCGTGCTGACGCTTCATCAGAAGGGCACTGGTGCAACGGAAATTGCTCATCAGCTCAGTATTGCCCGCTCCACGGTTTATAAAATTCTTGAAGACGAAAGGGCCTCGTGATACGCCTATTTTTATAGGTTAATGTCATGATAATAATGGTTTCTTAGACGTCAGGTGGCACTTTTCGGGGAAATGTGCGCGGAACCCCTATTTGTTTATTTTTCTAAATACATTCAAATATGTATCCGCTCATGAGACAATAACCCTGATAAATGCTTCAATAATATTGAAAAAGGAAGAGTATGAGTATTCAACATTTCCGTGTCGCCCTTATTCCCTTTTTTGCGGCATTTTGCCTTCCTGTTTTTGCTCACCCAGAAACGCTGGTGAAAGTAAAAGATGCTGAAGATCAGTTGGGTGCACGAGTGGGTTACATCGAACTGGATCTCAACAGCGGTAAGATCCTTGAGAGTTTTCGCCCCGAAGAACGTTTTCCAATGATGAGCACTTTTAAAGTTCTGCTATGTGGCGCGGTATTATCCCGTGTTGACGCCGGGCAAGAGCAACTCGGTCGCCGCATACACTATTCTCAGAATGACTTGGTTGAGTACTCACCAGTCACAGAAAAGCATCTTACGGATGGCATGACAGTAAGAGAATTATGCAGTGCTGCCATAACCATGAGTGATAACACTGCGGCCAACTTACTTCTGACAACGATCGGAGGACCGAAGGAGCTAACCGCTTTTTTGCACAACATGGGGGATCATGTAACTCGCCTTGATCGTTGGGAACCGGAGCTGAATGAAGCCATACCAAACGACGAGCGTGACACCACGATGCCTGCAGCAATGGCAACAACGTTGCGCAAACTATTAACTGGCGAACTACTTACTCTAGCTTCCCGGCAACAATTAATAGACTGGATGGAGGCGGATAAAGTTGCAGGACCACTTCTGCGCTCGGCCCTTCCGGCTGGCTGGTTTATTGCTGATAAATCTGGAGCCGGTGAGCGTGGGTCTCGCGGTATCATTGCAGCACTGGGGCCAGATGGTAAGCCCTCCCGTATCGTAGTTATCTACACGACGGGGAGTCAGGCAACTATGGATGAACGAAATAGACAGATCGCTGAGATAGGTGCCTCACTGATTAAGCATTGGTAACTGTCAGACCAAGTTTACTCATATATACTTTAGATTGATTTAAAACTTCATTTTTAATTTAAAAGGATCTAGGTGAAGATCCTTTTTGATAATCTCATGACCAAAATCCCTTAACGTGAGTTTTCGTTCCACTGAGCGTCAGACCCCTTATAGAAGCCCCCATGAATAAATCGCTCATCATTTTCGGCATCGTCAACATAACCTCGGACAGTTTCTCCGATGGAGGCCGGTATCTGGCGCCAGACGCAGCCATTGCGCAGGCGCGTAAGCTGATGGCCGAGGGGGCAGATGTGATCGACCTCGGTCCGGCATCCAGCAATCCCGACGCCGCGCCTGTTTCGTCCGACACAGAAATCGCGCGTATCGCGCCGGTGCTGGACGCGCTCAAGGCAGATGGCATTCCCGTCTCGCTCGACAGTTATCAACCCGCGACGCAAGCCTATGCCTTGTCGCGTGGTGTGGCCTATCTCAATGATATTCGCGGTTTTCCAGACGCTGCGTTCTATCCGCAATTGGCGAAATCATCTGCCAAACTCGTCGTTATGCATTCGGTGCAAGACGGGCAGGCAGATCGGCGCGAGGCACCCGCTGGCGACATCATGGATCACATTGCGGCGTTCTTTGACGCGCGCATCGCGGCGCTGACGGGTGCCGGTATCAAACGCAACCGCCTTGTCCTTGATCCCGGCATGGGGTTTTTTCTGGGGGCTGCTCCCGAAACCTCGCTCTCGGTGCTGGCGCGGTTCGATGAATTGCGGCTGCGCTTCGATTTGCCGGTGCTTCTGTCTGTTTCGCGCAAATCCTTTCTGCGCGCGCTCACAGGCCGTGGTCCGGGGGATGTCGGGGCCGCGACACTCGCTGCAGAGCTTGCCGCCGCCGCAGGTGGAGCTGACTTCATCCGCACACACGAGCCGCGCCCCTTGCGCGACGGGCTGGCGGTATTGGCGGCGCTGAAAGAAACCGCAAGAATTCGTTAACTGCACATTCGGGATATTTCTCTATATTCGCGCTTCATCAGAAAACTGAAGGAACCTCCATTGAATCGAACTAATATTTTTTTTGGTGAATCGCATTCTGACTGGTTGCCTGTCAGAGGCGGAGAATCTGGTGATTTTGTTTTTCGACGTGGTGACGGGCATGCCTTCGCGAAAATCGCACCTGCTTCCCGCCGCGGTGAGCTCGCTGGAGAGCGTGACCGCCTCATTTGGCTCAAAGGTCGAGGTGTGGCTTGCCCCGAGGTCATCAACTGGCAGGAGGAACAGGAGGGTGCATGCTTGGTGATAACGGCAATTCCGGGAGTACCGGCGGCTGATCTGTCTGGAGCGGATTTGCTCAAAGCGTGGCCGTCAATGGGGCAGCAACTTGGCGCTGTTCACAGCCTATCGGTTGATCAATGTCCGTTTGAGCGCAGGCTGTCGCGAATGTTCGGACGCGCCGTTGATGTGGTGTCCCGCAATGCCGTCAATCCCGACTTCTTACCGGACGAGGACAAGAGTACGCCGCAGCTCGATCTTTTGGCTCGTGTCGAACGAGAGCTACCGGTGCGGCTCGACCAAGAGCGCACCGATATGGTTGTTTGCCATGGTGATCCCTGCATGCCGAACTTCATGGTGGACCCTAAAACTCTTCAATGCACGGGTCTGATCGACCTTGGGCGGCTCGGAACAGCAGATCGCTATGCCGATTTGGCACTCATGATTGCTAACGCCGAAGAGAACTGGGCAGCGCCAGATGAAGCAGAGCGCGCCTTCGCTGTCCTATTCAATGTATTGGGGATCGAAGCCCCCGACCGCGAACGCCTTGCCTTCTATCTGCGATTGGACCCTCTGACTTGGGGTTGATGTTCATGCCGCCTGTTTTTCCTGCTCATTGGCACGTTTCGCAACCTGTTCTCATTGCGGACACCTTTTCCAGCCTCGTTTGGAAAGTTTCATTGCCAGACGGGACTCCTGCAATCGTCAAGGGATTGAAACCTATAGAAGACATTGCTGATGAACTGCGCGGGGCCGACTATCTGGTATGGCGCAATGGGAGGGGAGCAGTCCGGTTGCTCGGTCGTGAGAACAATCTGATGTTGCTCGAATATGCCGGGGAGCGAATGCTCTCTCACATCGTTGCCGAGCACGGCGACTACCAGGCGACCGAAATTGCAGCGGAACTAATGGCGAAGCTGTATGCCGCATCTGAGGAACCCCTGCCTTCTGCCCTTCTCCCGATCCGGGATCGCTTTGCAGCTTTGTTTCAGCGGGCGCGCGATGATCAAAACGCAGGTTGTCAAACTGACTACGTCCACGCGGCGATTATAGCCGATCAAATGATGAGCAATGCCTCGGAACTGCGTGGGCTACATGGCGATCTGCATCATGAAAACATCATGTTCTCCAGTCGCGGCTGGCTGGTGATAGATCCCGTCGGTCTGGTCGGTGAAGTGGGCTTTGGCGCCGCCAATATGTTCTACGATCCGGCTGACAGAGACGACCTTTGTCTCGATCCTAGACGCATTGCACAGATGGCGGACGCATTCTCTCGTGCGCTGGACGTCGATCCGCGTCGCCTGCTCGACCAGGCGTACGCTTATGGGTGCCTTTCCGCAGCTTGGAACGCGGATGGAGAAGAGGAGCAACGCGATCTAGCTATCGCGGCCGCGATCAAGCAGGTGCGACAGACGTCATACTAGATATCAAGCGACTTCTCCTATCCCCTGGGAACACATCAATCTCACCGGAGAATATCGCTGGCCAAAGCCTTAGCGTAGGATTCCGCCCCTTCCCGCAAACGACCCCTGGAAGCCCCGTAGCGACGCGGAGAGGGGCGAGACAAGCCAAGGGCGCAGGCTCGATGCGCAGCACGACATAGCCGGTTCTCGCAAGGACGAGAATTTCCCTGCGGTGCCCCTCAAGTGTCAATGAAAGTTTCCAACGCGAGCCATTCGCGAGAGCCTTGAGTCCACGCTAGATCTATCTCATCTGCGCAAGGCAGAACGTGAAGACGGCCGCCCTGGACCTCGCCCGCGAGCGCCAGGCGCACGAGGCCGGCGCGCGGACCCGCGCCACGGCCCACGAGCGGACGCCGCAGCAGGAGCGCCAGAAGGCCGCCAGAGAGGCCGAGCGCGGCCGTGAGGCTTGGACGCTAGGGCAGGGCATGAAAAAGCCCGTAGCGGGCTGCTACGGGCGTCTGACGCGGTGGAAAGGGGGAGGGGATGTTGTCTACATGGCTCTGCTGTAGTGAGTGGGTTGCGCTCCGGCAGCGGTCCTGATCAATCGTCACCCTTTCTCGGTCCTTCAACGTTCCTGACAACGAGCCTCCTTTTCGCCAATCCATCGACAATCACCGCGAGTCCCTGCTCGAACGCTGCGTCCGGACCGGCTTCGTCGAAGGCGTCTATCGCGGCCCGCAACAGCGGCGAGAGCGGAGCCTGTTCAACGGTGCCGCCGCGCTCGCCGGCATCGCTGTCGCCGGCCTGCTCCTCAAGCACGGCCCCAACAGTGAAGTAGCTGATTGTCATCAGCGCATTGACGGCGTCCCCGGCCGAAAAACCCGCCTCGCAGAGGAAGCGAAGCTGCGCGTCGGCCGTTTCCATCTGCGGTGCGCCCGGTCGCGTGCCGGCATGGATGCGCGCGCCATCGCGGTAGGCGAGCAGCGCCTGCCTGAAGCTGCGGGCATTCCCGATCAGAAATGAGCGCCAGTCGTCGTCGGCTCTCGGCACCGAATGCGTATGATTCTCCGCCAGCATGGCTTCGGCCAGTGCGTCGAGCAGCGCCCGCTTGTTCCTGAAGTGCCAGTAAAGCGCCGGCTGCTGAACCCCCAACCGTTCCGCCAGTTTGCGTGTCGTCAGACCGTCTACGCCGACCTCGTTCAACAGGTCCAGGGCGGCACGGATCACTGTATTCGGCTGCAACTTTGTCATGCTTGACACTTTATCACTGATAAACATAATATGTCCACCAACTTATCAGTGATAAAGAATCCGCGCGTTCAATCGGACCAGCGGAGGCTGGTCCGGAGGCCAGACGTGAAACCCAACAGACCCCTGATCGTAATTCTGAGCACTGTCGCGCTCGACGCTGTCGGCATCGGCCTGATTATGCCGGTGCTGCCGGGCCTCCTGCGCGATCTGGTTCACTCGAACGACGTCACCGCCCACTATGGCATTCTGCTGGCGCTGTATGCGTTGATGCAATTTGCCTGCGCACCTGTGCTGGGCGCGCTGTCGGATCGTTTCGGGCGGCGGCCGGTCTTGCTCGTCTCGCTGGCCGGCGCTGCTGTCGACTACGCCATCATGGCGACGGCGCCTTTCCTTTGGGTTCTCTATATCGGGCGGATCGTGGCCGGCATCACCGGGGCGACTGGGGCGGTAGCCGGCGCTTATATTGCCGATATCACTGATGGCGATGAGCGCGCGCGGCACTTCGGCTTCATGAGCGCCTGTTTCGGGTTCGGGATGGTCGCGGGACCTGTGCTCGGTGGGCTGATGGGCGGTTTCTCCCCCCACGCTCCGTTCTTCGCCGCGGCAGCCTTGAACGGCCTCAATTTCCTGACGGGCTGTTTCCTTTTGCCGGAGTCGCACAAAGGCGAACGCCGGCCGTTACGCCGGGAGGCTCTCAACCCGCTCGCTTCGTTCCGGTGGGCCCGGGGCATGACCGTCGTCGCCGCCCTGATGGCGGTCTTCTTCATCATGCAACTTGTCGGACAGGTGCCGGCCGCGCTTTGGGTCATTTTCGGCGAGGATCGCTTTCACTGGGACGCGACCACGATCGGCATTTCGCTTGCCGCATTTGGCATTCTGCATTCACTCGCCCAGGCAATGATCACCGGCCCTGTAGCCGCCCGGCTCGGCGAAAGGCGGGCACTCATGCTCGGAATGATTGCCGACGGCACAGGCTACATCCTGCTTGCCTTCGCGACACGGGGATGGATGGCGTTCCCGATCATGGTCCTGCTTGCTTCGGGTGGCATCGGAATGCCGGCGCTGCAAGCAATGTTGTCCAGGCAGGTGGATGAGGAACGTCAGGGGCAGCTGCAAGGCTCACTGGCGGCGCTCACCAGCCTGACCTCGATCGTCGGACCCCTCCTCTTCACGGCGATCTATGCGGCTTCTATAACAACGTGGAACGGGTGGGCATGGATTGCAGGCGCTGCCCTCTACTTGCTCTGCCTGCCGGCGCTGCGTCGCGGGCTTTGGAGAAATTCTTCAAATTCCCGTTGCACATAGCCCGGCAATTCCTTTCCCTGCTCTGCCATAAGCGCAGCGAATGCCGGGTAATACTCGTCAACGATCTGATAGAGAAGGGTTTGCTCGGGTCGGTGGCTCTGGTAACGACCAGTATCCCGATCCCGGCTGGCCGTCCTGGCCGCCACATGAGGCATGTTCCGCGTCCTTGCAATACTGTGTTTACATACAGTCTATCGCTTAGCGGAAAGTTCTTTTACCCTCAGCCGAAATGCCTGCCGTTGCTAGACATTGCCAGCCAGTGCCCGTCACTCCGCGGTCTTCACTGCGTGATCGAGTTGATCGACACCCGCCGTGACACGCTCCATGAAGTGCCTGCCTGCGTCTGTTAGCCGAACGCCCCGCGCATGGCGCTCAAATAGCAGGACACCAAGGTTATCCTCCAGCGCTTTCACACGCGCGCTGACGCTCGACTGGCTGATACCAAGTGCCTTGGCCGCATGCCGAAAATTCAGATGCTCGGCGACGGCGATGAACTGAACAAGGGAAATGAGCGGTATCCTGCCAGACAGGATACCGACATTCACGAGGTTTCGATGGTTAGTGCGCCGCATCGGAGCGGGCCTGCTACCAGTCGTCGGTTAGACGACTGGCGACTTCTCGGTGGCAGCCCCACGGAGCCGAAGGAGCACCAGCCCCAACGAAACCAGTACCGCCATCGCCGTGGCGTAACAGATCACGGGCCACGCTGTGTCACCGTTTAAAAGTGCCACCGCCAATGTCCCGACAATGCTGACTATCAGGCTTTGAACGCAGAAGTAGAACGCGACCGCTGATCCCGCGATGTCGTCGAACTCTGCCAAAGCGCCGTTCGCGGTAACGGACACCGTGAAGACAATACCGACCGCGACAACCCACATCGGTAGGATGAAGGTGAGGAATGACGGCGAGCCGTAAAGTTCGCCGATCCCCAACAGGACCGCTCCGCAAACAAGCAACGCCATCCCACGCGCCACGCATCCTGCGATGCCCCATCTGGCGACAAAGGACTTCGCGAAACGGGTTGTCACGATCATTACAAGCGCGACAGTGGCGAAGGCAAAGCTGAATCCGATCTCGGAATATTCCGCTTGGCCTATGAGCACACGGGTAGCCGTCGAGAAGAAGACGAAGTAGGTGCCCATACCGGCGCTAAAGCCGACAGTGTAAACCCAAAAAGCCGGACTCGCGAAGATCGGCAAGACAGATCGGCGCGTCTTGACTTGATCCAGAGGGCGGGTTTCGTGCCACCTGAAACCCGCATTTAGGAGTGCGAGCATCGCCAGTATAGCCAAAGTAATGAATATCGCCTGCCATCCCAAGAACTCGCCGATCAATGCTCCGGCGATAGGGCCGAGCGCAGGCACGAACGCCAGCATCGAACTGAAAAGGCCGTAGATGACGACACCCTCAGGACGGTTGGCATAAACGTCGCGAACCGTCGCGAACGTCGCCACCAGCATGGCCGACGCGCCCACTGCTTGAAGTAGACGGAAAGCGACAAAGGCCGGTGCAGTTGAAGACCAAGCTGCTCCCAGAGACGCAATGACGAAAGCCGTTGCGCCCGCAAGTAGAATTGGCCGTCGCCCGATTCTGTCTGAGAGCGGACCAAAAATCACCTGGCCCACGCCGAGCATCACCATATAGAGGCTCAACGTGAGTTGGATCATAGCGGGCGTCGTGTTCAGGATGCCGGGCATCGCTGGAACGACAGGGAGATAAATATCCATCGCCAGTGAAGCGAGGATGTCGAAAGGAGCCATCAGCAGCAGTGCTGCCGGCAGCGTATAGGCCCACGCGGGGCGTGTGGTGGTCATGACGAATCAACCCTCGATTAAGGAATACCGGGCGACGTCTGCTCGTCAGCAATCAGATGAGACTAGCCTTACAGAGCGCCGCAACAACAATACTGGTTGTTGCGGCTTACTTGTCTGCTGACTTGGAATTTCCCATCTGATTACTCCACGCTTACGAATATGAATTGCTACATTTTATCCGATTATCTTTTGCTTCGCAATGCGGCATGGGCGCACTCAGCGTTCCAGCCCCCTCTGCCGCCCTAACTGCCACGACACCGACCCGCCCTGCACGATGCCCATAACCTCGCGGCCGAGTTGGCGGTCGATGATCGGCCGCCACGGGACAAGGGTGAACTCATGGGATTTCTCGACCACGGCGAACTTGCCGCTCGATAGATGCACGGTTCCGGTAAACTTGCCGCTGACGCTCTCGCCGTCCGTGGCGGCGCGGAACGGCAGGCCCTTACTCAAAGCCATATCCGATCCGACGCCGGCTACCTCGCGCTCCCGCAGGATGGCGAGAAGGTTGCGCCGGTAGAAGACGCGGCTGTCCCGGCTGCGGGTGGCGTCGCCCTGTTCGATATGGTGCTCGCGGCGCTGGTCCATGGCTTCGCGGACTTGTTGCCCGAAGCCGGTTGGCGCAAGGTCGGCCGTCTCGCCGTGGATCAGCCGCCGGTCCAGCCAGGTCGCGCCGTCCGATCCGATCTGTTTGTTCAGATCGACCGGGGAAAGGACGCGAACGCTGGCCTGACTGTCTCGGCCGGCGTCATGGGCGGCGGCACGGCTGACCAGATCATCGGGGATGCGCCATTGGTCGGCGTCGATCCGCTCGACGATACCGGCCCGGCGTAGCGCCTCCAGCCGGCGCACATGGGCATCGACATAGCCCTCATAGTCGCCGCCTGGAACGCGGCACGTATAGGAAGAATAAACGCCCTTTTCACCCAAGTCCAACAGCTTTGGACCGCAGTTGACTCTTTCGACACCCCTGCGATGCAACCCAATCCGGCTGACGGGGAGCCAGCAACGCTGAAAATTTACCCTCCTCTTTCCCACTAGCGGCTCCTTTTCCGACAACCAGCACGGCGGATCCCTGCCGCGGCGCTGTGAACGCAGCATTTTGATTGGTATCGTTGGCCTTCAGGCTCGTCAGTCAAACAGACCCAGGAGCAGCTCAGCCGGTGGCGCCCGGCTTTCGGGTAACGCCCTGGTCCCGCTGGTTTCGGCTTTGTGCTTCAGGTGATCAAGGATCTGCTTGATCACTATAGGGTCTTCAATGCAGGCGATGACTTTCATGGCGCCGCCGCAGCCGCTGCAGGTCTCGATGTCGATATTGAAAACACGCTTGAGCCGTTGCGCCCATGTCATCGACGCTCGCCGTTGTGCTGGTGTTGCCGGTTCATCAGCCACCCTGACCTTGTTGCCCCTGCCCCGTTTTGCCGGCGTGACCAACGCCCGGTGCCGACTGTTGGGTGCGAACACCCCGTGGAAGCGGGTTAGGTTGACTCTGGGCTTCGGTACCAGGGCGGCCAGCCTTGCAATGAAATCCAATGGTTCGAAAATGACGTGCGTGGTGCCGTCCCGGTACGGCGTCTTGAGCTGGTAGCGCACGTTGCCGCCTCGTGTTAACGACAGCCGCTTCTCGGATACCGCCGGGCGGCTGATGTACCGGCACAGCCGTTCGAGCTTCTTGCGTTCATCGGCCCTGGCCGCCACGCCGGCGTGCAGGCTGGACCCGGCTACCTTGCCAATCCCGTCACCGAACGGATCACCACTGGTCGGCAGAGTTTGCAAAGTGAACACCTTTCGCCCCGCCTGTGAACCGACAGCGATACGGTAAGTGATCGAGTGCCCCAGCAGGGGTGTCATCGGGTCGTCATCCACCGCATCCGAGGCCAGATAGCTGTTTTCGACATCCCGTTCCAGCAGGCCTTGCCGTTCCAGATAGCGACCCACCCGGTGGGCGATGGTGTGCGTCAGCTGGGTGAGCTCTGGGCTGGTCGGCGCCTTGACCCAGCGGAAACGCGCTGAGCCGTGGGATTGCTCGACATACACACCGTCGAGAAACAGCATGTGGAAGTGAACATTCAGATTGAGCGCCGATCCAAAACGCTGGATCAGGGTGACCGCGCCCGTCTTGGCCACTTGGTGGGTATGGCCCGCTTTCTTGACCAGGTGCGTGGCAATGACGCGGTAAACGATGCCCAGCACCCACCCCATGATCTCGGGCCGGCTGGCAAACAGGAAACGCAGCTGAAACGGGAAGCTCAACACCCACTGACGCATGGGTTGTTCAGGCAGTACTTCATCAACCAGCAAGGCGGCACTTTCGGCCATCCGCCGCGCCCCACAGCTCGGGCAGAAACCGCGACGCTTACAGCTGAAAGCGACCAGGTGCTCGGCGTGGCAAGACTCGCAGCGAACCCGTAGAAAGCCATGCTCCAGCCGCCCGCATTGGAGAAATTCTTCAAATTCCCGTTGCACATAGCCCGGCAATTCCTTTCCCTGCTCTGCCATAAGCGCAGCGAATGCCGGGTAATACTCGTCAACGATCTGATAGAGAAGGGTTTGCTCGGGTCGGTGGCTCTGGTAACGACCAGTATCCCGATCCCGGCTGGCCGTCCTGGCCGCCACATGAGGCATGTTCCGCGTCCTTGCAATACTGTGTTTACATACAGTCTATCGCTTAGCGGAAAGTTCTTTTACCCTCAGCCGAAATGCCTGCCGTTGCTAGACATTGCCAGCCAGTGCCCGTCACTCCCACTCGATTGTAAACAAGCACACAAAACCCTTTAGTGACAACAATTTGCAAGAACTATCAGGCTCAGTGCCATGAAAAATACCATGACCAGATCATGAGGTTGAACACGGCTTGCGCCGGCAGCGTTCACGCTCCTGGTCGGCGATCTCGCCCGGCTGCAATGCTAGCTCAGCATCGGTCATGCGCTCCAGCACGTCGCGTAGGCGGATGGTGCAAGGAATGGGCGGCAGCTCGAACTCATAGCCGCCGGCGATCATTTCGGCCGCAATCTCCTCGGTGATGAAAAACGGCTCGTCGTCTTGGTTCGGCTTCTTCATGCCCTTTCCTCCTGGCGCTCATCCTGGCCGACAGCGGCCAGGGCATCGGCTTCCGTCAATGCGTCCTCCACGAACGCGCCGTGCTGCTTCGCTTCGGCCTGGCTGACCTCGGCCCATATCCGTTTCACCTGGGCCGCACTGTACCCGGCCAGCTCGGCGGTCTTGTTGATGCTGTAGCCGGACTTGCGCAGCGCGACAACTTGGGCGCGGCGCTTCGGATCAGCACGGCGGCCCTTGTACCGCCCGGCCTGGCGGGCCAACTCAATGCCTTGGCGCTGGCGTTCGCGCCTGTCCTCGTAGTCGTCGCGGGCCATCTGCAAGGCCAGGCGAAAAAGCATGATCTGCACGGCTTCCAGCACGATCTTGGCGACGCCCTGGGCCTCGGCCGCCAGGTCGGATAGATCGACCACGCCAGGGACGGCCAGGCGTGCGCCTTTGGCCTGTATCGAGGCCACCAGGCGCTCGGCCTCGGGCAAAGGTAGGCGGCTGATGCGGTCGATCTTCTCGGCAATGACCACCTCGCCGGGCTGTAGGTCGCCGATCATGCGCAGCAGCTCAGGCCGGTCGGCGCGTGCGCCGGATGCCTTCTCACGGTAGATGCCGGCGACGTAGTAGCCGGCGGCCTTCGCGGCCGTAGTGATCGCCTCTTGGCGTTCCAAGTCCTGCGCGTCGGTGCTGACGCGCAGATAGACCCGCGCCACCATCGGCGCGGCTACTGGCTTCGTCCTGCGCATACTTGCGGGCTCCTTTGGGCATACGCAAAGTGTCCGGTCATGCTACCCCCGGCCAAAAAGGCCGTCATGCGATTTATCTTGGCCGGGTCGTTATTGGCGGGTCTAAATGGCCGCTCCGTGGATCTCATCGCCAGAAATGGCGATGCGAGATCCAGGGCAGGGCGGCCGCCATCGTCAGACCTGGCGATGGTCGACGCCGGCGCGCATCGTCGGATGTGGCGATGCGAGCTCGAGGTCGGTGGCCACCGCCGGCGACCTGGTGCCATCGTCGGCAATGGCGATGCTGCAGCTCGACGTGCGCGGCCTGGTCGTCTCGGCATCGTCGGATGCGGCGATGCTCGAGCGAGGCGAAAAAAAACCGCCTCGGGGTGTCCGAGGCGGCAAGTCTGCATGCGGTTCAGGGAGGAAGAAACCGCGCCGGCGATCAGGGAGGAAAACCGCGCGGCCTGATGTGCAGCTCGGCCACTTTAGCCGGATTTTTCGACTTATCCGATGCGAGCGGCCCGCCGTGGGCGCTGCTCGATCTGCTGTTGCTTTTTCTCGACGTGCTTCTGCTCCTGGTGCTGCTGCTCGTCGCGCGGCACTGTTGCAAAGTTAGCGATGAGGCAGCCTTTTGTCTTATTCAAAGGCCTTA
>ENA-UOYZ01000248-UOYZ01000248.1-food-metagenome-genome-assembly--contig:-NODE-248-length-14710-cov-4.789423_pt1 | contig 14710 bp, 17 predicted proteins | sample MGYA00249881_ERZ772720 | MGnify/ENA primary metagenome ERZ772720 (study PRJEB29005, sample SAMN08379459) | food metagenome | isolation source: cheese spiked with Escherichia coli O103 | study: EMG produced...
GTTGGGGACGCCAGCGTTCCCGGGCAGGTTCGACTCCTGTGATCTTCCGCCAAAAATACAGCTAAATCTACTTTCAGAGTTAATAACATGTATAAATATCTTCCCTCAGAAAGAATCGATATACTTGAAAATAACTTAATATGTTTTAATAACCCTTTAAATTTTAACGACCCATTTGAATTCAATACTTCTTTTAACTTTAGTAGCTTTGAATCCAATTTATACGATTCGTTAAGCACTGTAGACCTTCTCAAAGAATTTCCAGCTGAATTATTAAATCAGATTGAAAAACTGCCTAAAGAAATTGTTAGCAATATACTTAAAGATGCAAAAAAAACAATGCTCTCGATGTATAAAAAAGAAAAAGAAAATATAATAAGAGCAGCAGATACTACAATGCAAAGTTTTAACTCAAAGTTGATAGGAATAACGAGAATTCTATCATTAACAGAAACCCCTACGAATATTTTGATGTGGGGACACTACGCACAGGCCCACAGTGGGTTTATCATTGAGTTTGATATCAATCATCCATTTTTCTCACAACGTCGCGGCCAAAAAGGTGAATTTGGTTATTTACGAAAAGTTATATATCAGAAAGAATATCCATTCTTGGATCCATTCTCAGACGATCAAATAAATCATTTCCTAATAAAAAGCAAAGACTGGGAATATGAACATGAATGGCGAATGTTGTTACCACAGGCCAATTCTAGTAAAACAATTAATGTATGTGAAAAAGAATTTGATCTCTATGAACTACCATCCGATGCTATCAAAACGATAATTTTTGGTTGCAATACCTCAGAACATTTTAAAACTAAAATGTTCAGGTTAATAAGTTCACGAACCGACTATGAACATATCAGTTTTATACAGGCTAAAAAATCAAATTCAAGATTTGAGATTGTATTAGACCCGTTATAACTACTTTTTTAATCTATTTAATTCATTTCGACCTAAATTTTTTAACCAATTCCCCAAACTCATCCCTTCAGCCTTCGCCGCAGCCTCAAACTGCGCCTTCAACTCCGGCGTAATACGAATCTGAAAAGTTGGTGCTTTTCCAGATTTTGACTGATTAGGGTCGCGTTTAGCTGTTGACATGTACGTACCTACAAGAGCAAGATATCTTCATTGAGGTACGTACCTTATCATACGAAAACCTCAAATTGAAACGCCCTCGCCAGGTACTCGCAATACCGGACGAGAGCTAACCTCACCAACTATCAAGGAGTTGATTATGGCTGATTCGCATTCTACCCCAGACACCGACCAATCCGGAACCGAGCGTTCGTTAATTGTGGGATACCGCCCAAATGTTTACGACAAATCCACGCCGAAAATCATCCTTTCCGGTAAGTGGTTGCGCGCAGCGGGGTTTGATACCGGACAGCAGGTCACGGTAAAGGTCATGAAAGGATGCATCGTTCTGGTGGCGTATAACGAGCAGGAGCAGCGGTTGCAGGATGATTATAAACGGACGAAGGCGAAGCTTATTGAGATAGAGAACGCGCTTGCAGCGATCCAAATTCCGCATGCTGGAAAGCGCCTCGCAAAATCAAATACAAACCACCTGGCGTAGCGACTATTTCTGGCATACTACGAGCTTACAGACATTACCCTTATGAAGTATTTCTGATAAGGGTTAACGGGTCGAAAATGCAGTTGTTCGGTTTTATCGAACAACTGCCAGCGAGGCAGCCAAGTGAAAATCTTAAATGAAGTGATTGCGTCACGCTCACCGGAAAGCCAACAGCGCATTCAGGAGATGGCAGAGGAAATGTTCCTCGAAACCGGCCTGCAACTTCTGCGTGAAGAGCTCCAGCTCTCGCAAAAACATGTCGCCGATCTTATGGGCGTAAGTCAGCCTGCGGTAACACAGCTGGAGCAGCGTGGAAACGATCTGAAGATTGCTACGCTTAAGCGTTACATCGAAGCGATGGGCGGAAAACTTAGCATTAACGTGGAACTACCCACTGGCAAGCAGGTTGCGTTTCATCTCTAGCGCGATTGTATCTGTAGTTGATGGCGCAACTATATAAGCCGCATTTTACATCCACCTCAGAAAATTAATTCTGCGACGTGCGCCACACCCCAGGCGTACAACCGTACTCCGTCTGAAAATGACGAATAAAGTGCGCGCAGTCGCTGAATCCCATCCGCTGCGCAATATCCGTCACGCTTTGCTGCGAGTTCTTCAGCAGCCAGCAAGCATAGCGCAGTCTGGCGCTGCGGATAAATTCGCGGGCCGTTTTGCCGAATTCTGCGTGGAACAGACGGTTGAGCTGGCGTTCACTCAATGCCACTTCTCGCGCAAGCCCGGCGGTAGTGAGCGGCCGGGTCAGGAACTGTTCTATCAGCATGACGGCGCGGCGCAACCGCGAGTCAGGGATAAGCGCAAAATTCGCCGGACGTGGGGTGGCAATTTCATGCGGAACGAGCGACAAACGCTGACAGGTGGTGCTGGCGATATCATCCCCGGCATGGGCGCGGATAAGCTCAGTTGCCAGCGTCAGGGTGGAAATACCGCCCGGGCAGGTCAGCACATCGCCATCGTCGATGAAATCATACCCTTGCTCAGCATAAACCAGCGGGAAAGCCTGCCGAAATGCATCAAGGTGGAAAGGATGGATGGACGCTCGTCGTTCATTCAGCAATCCTTCCTGTGCGAGGACAAAACTGCCGGTGCCAATGCCAATGAGCGGAACCCCGGCATGGTGGGCATGTGCCAGATACGCTTTATCCCCCTGATACCCTAAGTCCAGATACTGCAATTCACCGCCGATAACAGCAAGGTAGTTAAAACTGTCCGGCGGCCCATGGGGAGAATCCGGCCTCATGATAATCCCCGCATTGCTGATAATCGGGATATCAGGAAATTCACTTATCAGGCTGATTTTAAATGCTAATTTATCCTGCGCTTTCGCTGCATAACGCAGCGCTTCCAGCAATCCAGATACCGCCAGAAGTGAATAACGGGGCCATAATATCAACCCAATATGCAGACACTTTTCCGGTACTGATTTCCCCCCATCGGAGGAGTCAAATACACTTTTCATTTACTTGCCAAATTTAAAATTAATTACATTATCGCAACATGATCTGTCGCACTTTATATTTCTAAGATAATCCTGATATTTTAAATCAAGCATAAATGAGACGGGAGGAAAATATAATGCTTTTCTCGTTTACATCATTCTTTTTTTGAACCACGACACACATATGTCGGTAATGTTCCTAAGGTAAAGATATAGTTACCATTATGTTGTTCATTGATACGCATATAAATACTCTTGCCCGGATAGACAAAAAATTGCGGTTCATATTTTTCCAGCCAGCTGTCTTCGACATTATCGTCCGGGAAAGTCATATTTTTTTCTGACGTCAGCAAATAGAGGCGATCTTTTCTCTCCACCCGAAAGGAAATTTTCCTGTCAATGGTTTTACCCGGATCGCTCTTTGCCCGGCCATTCATGCTCAGGGTGCCGAATTTCCCGTCGAAGGTGTAATTCAGCCAGACCGTCAGCGTCTCATCCGGATGGTGCTGTACCAGATTAGCCTGGCATGAAAAAGGCTGAACGTAAGATCGGTGCCACAGGTAATAGCCCGTCAGCACGCCTGCCGTGACGAGGCCCGTCACGATGACATACAGCATCTGCCGAAAACGAGTCATGCTAGCTATCCTTCAGGAAATAATCAGATATACAGCGGTTCGGTTCTTTCATTGGCCGGTCGCAGCGAATAACCGACGCACGAGGAAGCAGGGCGTACCAGCTGATGTAAACCCAGGGATATTGCGCGCATTCAGCCTTGAATTGTTCTACATAGGTCAGCGCGGAAGCGCGTTCAGCGTGAGTCTGAATGTCGTTCGCAAGATAAACGCGACAGGCCCCGACGGATGCCGCAAAACGGTAATCCTCAACAAAACGGTTTTCCCTGGCGTTCATATATCCCGTCACGCCTCCCACGGCCAGGATGATCAACAGCCCCATGACGACAGCCAGCCAGCGCGTGGACTTCCTGGCAACGGGCGCTGCTGGCGCGGAGGATGCAGAGACCTCCTCGATCGCTGGCACCTCCTCACATTGTCCCTCTGCGGGTTGAGGCGCGACAGGCGAAGGCTCTCTGACGGTTATTTGCGTGTCGCTTGCCAGCGTCAGCCCAATACGGGGAATGGTAACGATAGGGTCAGTTTCAAAACCAATCTTTTTGAGCCCTTTGCGCAGAATTGAGATGTTCTGGTAATAGGTATTGGAGGAGACAAGCATGCCGCGGCTTTGCCAGACAATATCAAGGAACTCTTGCTGAGTGACAATCGACCCCGCTCTGTCGATTAATAACAACAGGCATCGGCCTGCTGGCGAATTTAACACAACCACACGGTCAGGATTGTTGATATCACGTAACGTGCTGGCTGCAGGATGAAATTCGACGATATTATTTATAATGTAATGCTTATGCATAGGGGCAGTATGAATTCTCCGGTTAACAGATGTTGAACCTGAGTCACCGCATGTATGTGATGACATTCGCGTCGGGATTAATGTGACTGATTAACGGCATGCTGTATATCTTCGCCATTGGCGAAAAATCTTAATTTATATTTCATCCCTTAAACTTCACTGAACCTGCATAAGAACTCAACCCTTGTAGAATGCGGCTTGCAGAGCCGCTTCATCCGCGATCATCCTCATTATGATGTTTTGTGAAGTGAATTTCCGCTCCACAGAAGTATCTGACTATCGACAGCATCTCTTTTATAAGAGCCTCTCCTTTTGGCGCACTCCTCGCCTCTTGACATTGACAAATATCTACATAAAAAAACATTGTACGCCACGGACATGCGTGTCTGAAATATTCAGTACTCTTAAGCCTTAAGTTTTCTCAACCCGACCAATATCAATAAGTTATATGGTTTTTGTATGCTTTTCAGCCACCTCTCTATCAGTTTTTATCGATGATAACATTCGTAAATTGTTATTCCCCGTCAGCAACTTCACACCCGCACTGACACCAGACGACAAACTCCTTACAAAACATTTATCAAAGCTAAATTTTCATTAAAAATAGCGGCTATCATAATTTACAGAAAGCGAAGCGGAATAAGACCAATCAGAGGGAAGCGTCGTAACCGGTCTCGATCTTAGTAATTAATACAATTTTAGATTAATTCAGATTACCTCTTTATTGGCCGACGTATAGTAGGCCTACACTATGCAATACGTCATTGCTTCGAGAATACTGGCGATACCCTTATAAATAATTCGCCTGATTACTATTATAAATCGAGGAATAACATGACGAACAATAACCAAATAACACAGCATATTACTGTTGCATTGATGGGCGGCGATCATTATGCAAGAAACGGCATTAAAACGTTATTACGCAGCATCCGCGACGACCTTCACATCATTATCATAGAAGGAGGTTATCAGGAACTGGATAAGGCGCTGTCGTCGATTCGTATCGATATCTTATTTATATCCGGCGCAGAGAAATACCATACAGGGTATGGCTCACTGAAATATTTAAAAAAAATCAAAGCCACGCATCCAGAGGTGATTATCTGCCTGTATTCAACCTATGCCCATTCCCTGTTATGGGCCAGGGAAGATATTGATGCCTATATCTCGCTACAGAACACGGTTTATCAGTGGCGGATAAAGCTAGCAAAAATGGTCGATAGCCATTATCGGCCCCAAAAGCAGCCAGCGGCGTTATCGCTGACGCCTGGAGAAAGGAGGGTATTAAAGAAACTCAGGAACGGACTAGATATACGTTACATCGCAGAACTGGAGAAACTTTCTTATCGCCGCGTGAGCGCTTTAAAAAGCTCAGCGATAAGAAAACTCGGGCTCAGGAATAAGACAGATTTGCTGGTCTTTTTAACCAGTTAGACCTGCCGCTTTCAGAGCAAATCTCGTAATAAAAAAACCAAGGAACCATGAAATGAAAGCACGCCTTACTTGCCAATCTCTGCTGGCATTAAGCATTGCCGCCCTGCTGCCAGCGGGCTCAGCACTGGCCACCACCACCAGCGGCGGCACGGTTAACTTTAGCGGTAAAGTGGTGACCTCCGCCTGTGCCATCAGCGCCGGTAGCGCGAATATCGACGTCGACATGGGTGAAGTGCGTACCGCCACGCTGGCTGCCGCAGGCAGTGAAGCCAGTACCGCAAAAGCCTTCTCCATCACGCTGGAGGATTGCGAAATCGCCGATACCTCCGCGTCCACGGAAGATAACCCCATTGCCGCAACGACCGTGGCTATCACCTTCACCGGTACGCCGGACAGTACCGATGTGAATAGCCTGGCTGCGGGAGTAAACGGCGGCGCGGGCTCGGCGCAGCATGTCGCTATCCGTCTTTATGATGAACAGGGCAACGTCGTCAGGCTGGGTGAGCCGGCAGTAGCGATCCCCCTGCGTGCGGGGGCGAACACCCTGAACTTCAGCGCGAAATATTACTCCCCACTGGGCAACGCCACGGCGGGTGATGCCAGCGCGGTCGCAACCTACACCGTGACCTATTCGTAATCTTCAGGCCCGGTCTGCTGGCCGGGTCTGACTCAGCTTTCAGGAGACGCACAATGCGCGTAAACACATGGATTTGTCTGGCTGGCACGTTATGTTCATCCGCCGTGTATGCAGGCGGCGTGGGGTTGGGTGCAACGCGGCTGGTCTACGCAGGCGCGACGACGCAGACGATGATGCAGGTAAGAAATACCCACCCTGATGCCACGTTCCTGATCCAGTCATGGATGGAAGACGAGAAAGGGAGCCGTACCAACGACTTCGTCATCACGCCGCCGCTGTACGTCATGAAGCCCGCCAGCGAAAGCGCGGTGAAAATCATGTTCAGCGGCAACGCACTGCCAGCCGATCGCGAAACGCTGTACTGGATGACGGTCAAAGCTATCCCACAGCAGGTTAAAAACGGTTCCGGCAATTCGCTGCAATTCGCCTCTGCCAACCGCATCAAGGTCTTTTATCGCCCTGAGTCGCTTCGGGAAGGCGCAGGAGAGGCATGGAAAAACCTTGCAGGCGCCTACCGCGCGGGCAAGGTCACGCTGACCAACCCAACGCCGTATTACCTCACCACCATTAACCTGAAAATTGATGGCAGGCCGGTGTCGCCCGTCATGGTGCCGCCGAAAGCCAGCGTGACGCTGGCAGACACCTTCAGCCATGCGAGCAGCATGAGCTACCAGACGATTAACGATTATGGGGCCTGGACGCCCGTCACCCGCACGTCATTGTCCCAATAATAAAAACAGTAAGGCGTGACCACATGAAAATTAAAATCCTGTGCGCCACGGCGATCGCCCTGGTGATTCGGCAAGCCGTGGCTGCCGAAAGCGAGCTGCACTTTAATCCTGCGTTTCTTAACGGCGAACAGGCAAACAGCGCCGACCTCGCCTGGGTCAACGCCGGGAGCGCGTTGCCGCCGGGCGAGTACAATCTTAACGTGTATATCAACACCCAGTTCGCGTTCACAGGTAACGTCACGTTTCGCGCCGCTGAAAACACCGCCGGTGAAGCCCTGCCGTGCCTTACGCCTGCGCAATTCGCCGCACTTGGCATCGACAGCCGTCAGGCGAAAGGGGGTGAGCTGTCGCCTGCGCAGCGCTGCATTTTTTTAACCCGGTCGTTCGCCGATACCCGGTTTGATTTTGACCAGAGGACGCTTACCCTCAACTTCACCGTACCGCAAAGCGCGATGCGCGCTCTGCCGCGCGGGTACGTCAGCCCGGAGAGCTGGGAATCCGGCATCCCTGCCGCGTGGCTGAACTATGTGGTCAATGGCGCGAATAATGACTACCGGGGCGAGACGCGCACGCGGGAACAACAGCTGTTTGTGAGCCTGAACAGCGGCGCCAACCTGGGCGCATGGCGGCTGCGTGATTTCACCACGTGGACCAAAGAGAGTAACGAGCTCACCCACGTCCAGACCTGGCTACAGCGGGATATCCGCGCCCTGCGTGCCCAGGTTTATGCCGGTGAAACGTTCACCTCATCGCAGGTGTTTGACGCCGTTGGCCTGCGTGGGATTGCCCTGAAGACCGATGACAATATGTTGCCCGCCAGCCTGAGCGGTTACGCGCCTGAAGTGCGCGGCATTGCGCGCAGCAATGCCACGGTGACGGTTCGCCAGAACGGTAACGTTATCTATCAAACCTCCGTTCCGCCGGGGGCGTTTGTGCTGAAAGATCTCTATCCGACCTCTTCCGGCGGCGATCTCGCGGTCACCATTCAGGAGAGCGACGGCAGCCAGACGCAATACACCCTGCCCTTTGCCAGCGTGCCGAATCTGGTGCGTAACGGTCAGGTCAAATATGCTCTGGGGGCCGGGAAATACCGCCCTGCGGGCAATCAGATCTCGCCCTCCTTCGCGCAGGGCGAGCTGTTCCTGGGCTGGCGATACGGTCTCACGTTTTATGGCGGGGCGCAGTTTTCCGATCGCTACAACGGCCTGGCCTTCGGTATCGGGCAGAATCTCGGCCGCTTTGGCGCCTACTCCCTCGACCTTACCCATGCCCGCAGCCAGCTGGCTGATAATCAGCACTACACCGGGGATTCGGTACGCCTGCGGTACAGCAAGCTGCTGAACGATATCGGTACGCGGGTCAATTTCTTCTCGCTGCGTTACTCAACGGCAGGGTTTTATACCCTCAGCGATACCACTTACAAAGGCATGGCGGGCGGAGCGCCAGAACAGACCGTGGAAGACGATGGCACCGTCACCACTCACTACGACACGGTTTACAACCTGCATATGTCGCGTAAAGCAAAAAATCAGCTGCTGTTGTCGCAGCCGATGGGCGAATACGGCGCGCTGTCGCTGTCCTGGGATCAACAAACCTACTGGAATACGTCAAAAACCACGCAAAGTTTGCAGTTCGCGTGGAACGCAACGTTTCGTAATCTGTCGCTTGGCATCAGCGCCCAGCGTAGCTCTAGCCTGTACGACAACAAGAAAGACAATATCCTTGCGTTGTCCCTGTCGGTGCCGCTGAGTAACCCGGCGCTGTCGACCCGCCTCCGTTTTACCGCTACCCATGCGGATCCCGCTGGCACCACCGCGAGTACCGGTGTCAGTGGTTATCTGCCAGGACAGGAGAATCTTTTCTATAGCGTCAACCAGCGCTACAGCGCGCAGCAGCACTACGGCGGCGATGCCGCGCTGCAATACGAGGGCGCGTGGGGAGACTATAACCTGGGCTACAGCTACGCCGGTGACTCCCGCAACCTCAGCTACGGGATGAGCGGCGGTGCGGTGCTGCATGAGGATGGCCTGACGCTGAGCCAGCCGCTCGGGAACACCAATATCCTGGTGAAAGCCCCGGGCGCCAGCCATGTCGCCGTGCTCAACCACAAGGGCATCAAAACCGACAGCCGGGGCTATGCGGTGATCCCGTACGCCACGCCGTATCGCGTTAATCAGGTTGCGCTGGATGTCACCACCGTGGGCAATGACGTGGAGCTTGAGAACGCCATCGCCAATAAAATCCCCACCGACGGGGCACTGGTTCGCGCCACCCTCACCACGCGTCAGGGGGCAAAAGCGATGTTTATCGTGCGTCACGCTAAAGACGTGCTCCCCTTCGGCACGCTGGTCTCGTCAGAGGATGACAACGCCAGCGGTATCGTCGGCGATGGCGGCAGCGTGTATCTGACCGGCCTGTCAGCGAAGGGAACATTGCATGCCGTATGGGGACGCGACAGCGCCCAGCGCTGCACGATCCGCTATGCGTTGAACCCGAAAAATTATCAGGCCCGCACCGGGCTGTATTCCCAGGAGGTCATATGTCAGTAACCGTCCGGTTTCTCCCCCTGATCCTGCTGATGTTCATCACCGTCCCCGTACGCGGCTATGACGTGCTGGTTTCCGTGACCGGCAACGTGATCGGCAATACCTGTATTGTCTCGGAAGATTCGAAGGAGCAAAACGTGCCGCTGGGCACCCTCGGCGTGAAGCAATTTAGCGAGGCGGGCGCGGTCAGCAATATCAAAACGCCCTTCACGCTCACCCTTGAAGCATGCGGCCCCACCTTTGCTGGCGTGAAAATCCGCTTCAGCGGTACGCCGGATGACGAGAACCCGCAGCTTCTGAAAGTCGCTGACGGCGGCGCGACCGGCGTGGCAGTGCAGATACTGGATAAAGACAGCGTACTTATCCCGCTGGACACCCAAACCGCTGCTTACGGCGCGGAGCGGGATGACAGCGTAAAAATGACCTTCTATGCGCGACTGGCCGCCACGGGTGCGCCGGTCAATGCCGGAGACGTTTCGGCAGTGGCGACCTGGACGACGGAGTATCAATAATGCGTTTACTGTTTTTAGGCCTGTTTTTCATGTCCTCTCAGGCGCTTGCCCTCTCCTGGACATCGGATATCACCCTTTCGCCCACGCCCATGTCGTGGTCCGGCCCGGCAGACTCCATCGTGCCTGGAAAGACGATCGGCTCTGAATGGAGCGCCTCTGCGAGCGTCTCGGAAGTGTTCTGGTGCGGCCTGGTATTTACCTGCTCCAAAGGGACGCTGGAGCCGAGCAGCAGCGTAACGGCCACCGGCATCACGGTTATTCTTGATGGCGCCAGTTACATGGTATTTGAAACGGGCGTGCCCGGCATCGGCTTCATTCTTGGGCTTAAAGATTATAACGGCACCACCTATGTCCCGATGCAGACGGGCATTACGCAGAGTTATCCGGCCGACGGGACTAACGGTTACGCCTCCACACTGGGCTGGTCGGCAAAAGTGACGTTTATCAAGACCGGCGTTCCGCTGAAATCCGGCGTATACCAGACCCCCACCATTAATGCGGCGATCCTGACGGCCTATAACAACGAAGTGAAAACCGCGCAGGTGATCATCAACCCGACCACCATCACGGTGACGGCAAGCGGCTGCACGGTAGGCACGAAAAGCGCCAACGTCGACCTGGGCACCATTGATGTTCACACGCTACCCAGCGTAGGCAGCACCTCGCCATCGGAGGCGTTTAACGTCAGCCTGACCTGCGATGAGAACGTGGCGGTTAACGCAGTAATGACCGATCAGACCACGCCGTCAAATACCTCGTCGGTCGTGACGCTGACCGGGGACTCCACGGCCTCCGGCATTGGCGTGCAGTTTTTCTATAACGGTACCGGGCCGCTGATGATGGGGCCAGACAGCTCGGCCGCAGGCACGACGGGACAGTTTTTCATCCAGACCACCAGCGCAGCACAAACGCTATCGCTGCCGTTCCAGGCGCAGTACATCCGAACCGGAGAGCTGGTCCCCGGCTCGGCTAACGCCCTGGCGAGCATTACGTTTTCGTATCAGTAGGTCAGTGTTTAACCCACACCAGCTGATCGACCCGGAATCCCAGATCGCGTGCGGTATTCAGGTAGTCCTGTTTTACCGCCTCCGGAATGGTCGGGGTGCGCGATAAAATCCACAGGTAGTCGCGGTTCGGGCCGCTGACCAGCGCGTACTGGTACTTATCGTCCAGCTTGATCACGTTATAGCCGCCGTAGAACGGGCCGAAGAACGATACCTTCAGCGCAGCCGTAGTCGGTTCGCCGGTAAAGTACGCCTTTCCTTCGCTCTCATTCCACTTGTTCTTCACCGGATCATAGCCACGATTCAGTACGCTGATACCGCCATCGCTGCGCTTGCCGTACGTCGCGGTCACCTGTTCCAGACCGCGCTCGAAGCGATTTTCCAGTCGGGCGACTTCATACCATTTGCCGAGATAGCGGCTGGCATCAAAGCCGGTAATGGGCTGCACGCCTTTCGGCGGCGTGGGAGATTTACAGGCAACCAGCGTCAGCGCAATGGCGACACCGGTAACGACAGGCCATAGCCTCATGAGAACTCCTTTCAATTACGCGGTTGGACGTTAAGTGTAGCGCACCCGTGCGGCGCTTCATCCCGTCGGGGAATATTCGTAGTATATTGAGACTACTCCTTCTCTTCGGATGCAGACATGGCTTACTCCATCGGCGAATTCGCCAGACTCAGCGGCATCACCGCCACCACGCTGCGGGCGTGGCAGCGACGCTATGGATTACTCAAACCCGAGCGTACGGACGGCGGTCACCGCCTGTACAGCGATGAGGACGTTCAGCAGGCGCTGAAAATCCTCGACTGGGTTAAAAAAGGCGTACCCATCGGCCAGGTAAAATCACTGCTGGAACGTCCTGTGCCGCGCCGCGCCAATAACTGGCAAACCCTGCAACAGGCCATGCTGCAAAAGTTGCAGGAGGGGAAAATTGAATCCCTGCGTCAGATGATTTACGACGCCGGACGCGAATACCCAAGGCCAGAGCTGGTCACTAACGTGCTGCGTCCGTTGCGCAGCCAGATATCGGCCAACGTCGCCGCCGCCATGACGCTGCGTGAGATCCTCGACGGCATCCTCATCGCCTATACCTCGTTTTGCCTTGAGGGCGATAAAAAAGCGCCGGGCGATAACATCCTCATCAGCGGCTGGCATCTGAACGACCCGTGTGAGATCTGGCTTGAAGCCCTGACGCGCACCGGCCAGGGCCACCGCATCGACATACTGCCGGTTCCCCCTGCCGCGCTGGCCCCGGAAATTTTTCCGGATCGCAAATGGCTGCTGGTTACCAGCGGTAAACTTACCGCCGCGCGGAAAAAGCAGGTTGCGCAGTGGCAGCAGCAGGTTTCCCTTGAGGTAATTATCCTCTGATTATTTTCTGCTGTGGCAAACTTCACGAAAAGTTGAATATTTTTTCGCGCAGCGAGTGCTAACGTTTTCCTGTCACCGACAACTCAACAGGAAAACACGATGAAAAAGACACTCCCTCTGATGATACTGGCTACAATGGCTTTCGCCCCTGCCGCGTTCAGCGCCCCGGCAGGCACCCTGAGCGTCCACGTTCTGGACCAGCAAACCGGTATGCCGCCAGCAGATGTGGCCGTCACGCTGGAAAAGCAGGAGCAGAACAAGTGGACCCCGATTGCCAGCGGTAAAACTGACCACGACGGGCGCATCAAATCGCTCTATCCGCAGGATCAGGATATGGCGCCAGGCGTGTATAAAGTGACCTTCAAAACCGCAGATTACTTCCACGGCAAAAAGCTGGACTCCTTCTTCCCGGAAGTGCCGGTGCTGTTCACCGTCACCCGCACCAATGAAAAACTGCACATCCCGCTTCTGCTCAGCCAGTACGGTTACTCAACTTACAAGGGCAGCTGATTGCTCTTGATTTTAAAGACGATTAAAAAATAATCCCGTCAATACTTGGACAAATACGCATTGTTGTGTAACTTTTAGATATGAGATCGGGAGGTGCACATCATGACAACAAAACCTGTGCTGGGTATTAGCGGATGTTTGACCGGTTCCGCCGTTCGCTTTGACGGCGGACATAAGCGTATGGGCTTTGTGATGGATGAGCTGGCGCAGTGGGTCGCTTTCCGCCCGGTATGCCCTGAAATGGCTATCGGCCTGCCCACGCCTCGTCCGGCGCTGCGCCTGGTGATGACCACTGGCGGCGAGACAGAAATGCGGTTCAGCAAAGCGCCGCACGATGACGTCACGCAGAAGATGGCCGCATTTACGGCAGATTATCTGCCGAAAATCGGCGATCTGTCAGGGTTTATCGTCTGTGCAAAATCCCCAAGCTGCGGCATGGAGCGCGTGCGGCTGTACGACGAAAACGGCAACCGGGGCCGCAAGGAGGGCGTCGGGCTGTTCACCGCCGCCCTCCTTGAAACTTTCCCCTGGCTGCCCGTCGAAGAAGACGGTCGCCTGCACGATCCGGTACTGCGGGAAAACTTTGTTGAGCGCGTTTTTGCTCTCCACGAACTGAACGTAATGCGTAAAAATGGCCTGACGCGCCGTGCCCTGCTGGACTTTCACAGCCGCTATAAGCTTCAGCTTCTGGCGCACCATCAGGCAGGCTACCGTGAGATTGGTCCGTTTGTGGCATCACTGCATGAGTGGGACGATCTGGACGCGTTTTTCGTGGCCTATCGCGACAAACTGATGAATATCCTGAAAAAACCCGCTTCGCGGAAGAATCATACTAACGTGCTGATGCACATTCAGGGCTATTTCCGTAACCAGCTGAACAGCCGCCAGCGCGGAGAACTGCGTGATGTGATCCTGCATTACCGGGACGGACTGCTGCCGATCCTCGCGCCGCTGACGCTGCTTAAGCATTATCTGGCTGAATACCCTGACCGGTACCTGATGACGCAAAACTACTTTGATCCCTATCCTGATGATTTGGGTCTGCGTCTGGCCGTTACCTGATAAGAAAGAAGCGAAGGCCCATTGACCCACAGAGGCCCAAAGCTGTACCCCGTTTAGACGACACCCTCACTGTCGTCTTTTTTTTGCGCTCAGCGTAAAATACTGTAATTCTGTACAGGTTAAGCATGCACAGCGGAGTACCCCGATGATCAAAAATCTGCATATTCAGAACTACCGCTCAATTCGCGATATGTCGCTTGAGCTGGAACAGCTCAACATCGTGTTCGGCCCCAACGGCACCGGAAAATCCAATATTTATAAAGCGATTTACCTGATGCACAGCGCGGCGCAGGGGCAATTCTCCCAGGCGCTGGCAAACGAGGGGGGAATTTTGAAAGTGTTCTGGGCGGGCAAAACCCGCAGCGACCAGCTGCGGCGCATGAACCTGGCGGTGGAAACGGAAACCTATGAATATGAGCTTCAGGTCGGGTTC